>Ga0208116_1000004_pt1 | contig 280679 bp, 265 predicted proteins | sample LakWasMeta9_HOW4_2_FD_183859 | JGI IMG/M metagenome (GOLD analysis project Ga0208116, IMG submission 183859) | Freshwater sediment methanotrophic microbial communities from Lake Washington under simulated oxygen tension - Sediment Metagenome... | ecosystem: Environmental > Aquatic > Freshwater... | reverse complement strand
ATAGTCTGATTGGATAAACAATGCGTTAGACGGGATTCTGGTAACTTGAACAGTCATTCTGGCAACTTGAACACTGATTCTGGAAAAATCCAGAAAGTGTTCAGATTGAAACCAGAATCGGTGTTCAACATGAATCAGAATAGGTGTTCAGATTGGATCAGAATGACTGTTCAGATTGGGCCAGAATATGCAATTAGTCGTAATCCTTTTAAATAGCCTTCTATCTGCACTTTGCGATTATCCCAATGGCATCAAGACGAAAACTAAAATATCGGTACTCACTTCAAGGCTAGAGCACATAAATATTGGTTCTCCAAGGTGGCTGTTCCATGACTGGAGTAATGCTAAAGACAGAGCTGATACAGTCAAATCTTGGTTTAATCAAAAGTTCTCTGATTTTTCGTGAGACGATACTTATTCAAATGTCGAATTACCACACGAAAGGAGACTTCAACTTAATTGGGCAGATGGAAGCCATTCAAAAATCATACTTGACCAAGGTGTTGGATATTGGCGAATAGTACAAGGAATAAAAGCCGAGTACCCGTTTGAAAGAGAGATTACTAATCAAATCAATTATCTAGAAAAGGTGAATGTTGTGGTTGAATCAATGAGCAAAGTTCATCCTACTCATTGGTATTATGGCAATAACTAGCTTCATTAGTTATTGATGCAATTAGGTAACTGCCGATTGGTTGGTTTGGGTAGCATTCATGTGATTAGGGTATGGCGTAGTGTGCGATTATTACAACTTCCTGACCCAAATGGGTGGAGGGACGTGCGTGAATTCTGCGTGTTTCGGTTGTGATTCGTGATGATTTGTTGTGCAAATTCACGCAAAAATAGCCAATTAAAAACAAATAAAAACAATAAGTTACATAGAAATAATGTAATTTATAATCAGCCGGTCGCGGGTTCGATTCCCATCGCCAGCTCCAAGAATATCAAGGCCTCAGGTGCAAACCTAAGGTCTTTTTTATTGCCTATCGTTTTCTGGTTGTCATTTGCATAAAACTCATCCGGATTGAGTTAACTGCCCGTCTATGATCCTGTGCCGAACCGCTAATTTGAACGGACGTACCTAACCAGGCTTAGGTAGTAGATATCACTTATATTCGCGAATGTTGCAACTGGCTATACTGGCCGCAGTATTGGACTTGTATGCGCACAAAACCGTGAGTTAGGCCATAACCCCAATATGCCGGCAAAGTTGGTGTGTACGGACTGGCAAGCCGTAACATTAATTGCTGGGATAATAGCCTATTTCACTGTCCAAAAGAGCTTGACCACTACACTATCTGTCGTTTGCCTCGCCAAGCCTTGGCCGAGTATATGCAAACAACGGAGGAGATATCTGATGTGGATGAAATGGTTACCCTGGCGCTTTTTGATTAGCCGCGTAGCTCGGGCCAGCGGTTTTCTCGACCCGATCAGCGTGCTGGCGCGCCTGCACAGTTTTGCCCAACCTTCAGAGATAGGCGAGCCCATTGAACTGCTGCGCGCCGGGGTTGTATTTCATGCCCGCGGCCTTATCAACAGCCGGGTGATCCAGCATAATCTGGACTGGGTGTGGCCTTACTGGATCGAGCGCCAGTTCGATCCCCATGACGACGCCTTCGTGCCGCGCGCGTTCTCCATTACCCATATCAATCTCACTCACCGTAACTGGACCGCGGTCGGCCGGCCCGATTGCCCGGAACTGCCCATCGTCGACCCCTGCGGATTGCTTACGCCGCTGTTTGACGGCTGGTCTCTGGAAGGCTGGATCAAAACCGACGACGGGCGCTGGCTGTTGCCTTCGCATACCCAAGCCCGCGCCAGCCAGGAAAGACTGAGTATCGAAGAAGACAGAATGCCGGGAGTCACCGATCAGAGCCTCGACTTAAGCGATGGCGTATGCGTCGTCTCGACCAGCCGCATGGAGGGACTGGAGTTGATCAGCCGCGCTTTTGTCACGCCGGGTTCCGCTCAGCCCGTCTGCGAATTGTCGCTGACTGCACAATCCGATAGCGGCGGCTGGCTGGTGCTGGCCCTGCGTCCGTACAACCCCGAGGGGATCAGCTTTATCCATGAAGTCAACCTGTCGCCCGAACGCACCGCCTGGAGCATCGATAAGAAGTATACCGTCGAGTTCGACGCTCCTGCTGAACGGCATCATGTCTCCGACTACCGGAACGGCGATGTGCATATCCATCTGCAAGACGACGAGGATCAGCAAGGCGGCTCATGCGAAGTGGGCATGGTCACGGCAGCGGCTATGTTCAGGCTGGAAGCCGGCCGGCAGCGCACTGTCCGGGCCCGTGTGCCGCTGACGACAGCCACCCAGAAAACCGCACAGCCGGATGACAGCGCCTGGGAAAAAAGCTTAACCGGTCATTGCCGGCTATGTATTCCCGATGCGCATTTTCAGTTTCTTTACGATGCGGCGTTGCGAACGCTGATTCTGCACTCGATCGATGACATTTATCCGGGCCCGTATACCTATAAACGCTTCTGGTTCCGCGATGCCGCTTTCATTATTCATGGGTTGTTGTGCGCCGGTTTAACTGAGCGTGCCGAGCGCGCGCTGGACCGCTTTCCGTCCCGCCAGACCGCGTTGGGCTATTTCCGTTCCCAAGAAGGGGAATGGGATTCCAACGGCGAGGCGCTGTGGATCATGAGCCGCTTCTGCGAGCTTACGGGCCGCCCGCCCAAACCGCTATGGGGCAAGGCCATCGTACAGGGCGCGCGCTGGATCATCCATAAGCGCTTGTCCGAGGAGCTGGATGCCCCGCACGCGGGCCTGTTGCCGGCAGGCTTTTCCGCTGAGCATCTTGGCCCCAATGACTACTATTATTGGGACGATTTCTGGGGCATCGCCGGCTTGCACTCTGCGGCGGTGATGTTCGGCTTGATGGGCGAGAAAGGCTTGCACGATGACTTCCAGCGCGAAGCGGAGAGATTCCGGCAGGCGGTCGAGCGCAGTCTCGCCGGCGCGGCTGAGCGCCTTGGACAGCCCGCGATACCGGCTTCGCCCTACCGCCGCTTGGATGCGGGGGCCATCGGCTCGATCGCCGTGGGCTACCCGACGCAGCTCTGTGCGCCGGATGATGCGCGCCTGCTTGATACGGCCGAGTTCCTGTTGGCCAATTGCTTCGTCGGCGGCGGGTTCTTTCAGGACATGATCCACTCCGGCATCAACGCTTACCTGACTCTGCATTTGGCCCAGGTGCTGCTGCGCGCCGATGACCCACGTTACCTAACGTTGATGGACACCGTTGCAAAGTTGGCTTCGCCCACCGGGCAGTGGCCGGAAGCCATCCACCCGCGCACCGGCGGCGGCTGCATGGGCGACGGCCAGCATGTCTGGGCGGCGGCGGAATGGGCGCTGATGATGCGCCATTGCTTCGTGCGCGAAGAAAGCGAAATGCTGATCTTGTGCCAGGGCGTGCCGGAACGATGGCTTGACGGAACCGAGCCGGTGACCTTCGGCCCTGCGCCGACAGCATTCGGCCCGGTTTCAATCAGCGTCGAGCGCAATGCGGATACAGGGCGGTTGAGCGTCTCTTGGCAAAGCGCCTGGCACGGCGCGGCACCGGCTATCCAGGTACGCATGCCCGGATTCCTCCCGTACAACGTCGGACCCGGCGCAGTGTCCGTCGAACTGGTGAAGGCGAATACATGAACATCGTCATGCTGACTAATACCTACACGCCGCACGTGGGCGGGGTGGCGCGCTCGGTAGAGGCTTTTACTACCGAGTACCGGCGTCGCGGCCACCGTGTGCTGGTGGTGGCGCCAGAGTTCGACAACATGCCGAGGAACGAGACTGATGTCGTTCGTGTCCCGGCCATACAGAACTTCAACGACAGTGATTTTTCCGTCGCGTTGCCGGTCCCGGGTTTGCTCACCGAGGCCCTGGATGCTTTCCAGCCGGACCTCGTGCATTCCCACCACTCGTTCCTGCTCGGTATGACGGCGTTGCGCGTCGCGCGCTATCGGAAACTGCCGTTGGTATTCACCCATCACACCCTGTACGAGCAGTATACCCACTACGTACTGAGTGACTCGACGGCCTTGCGGCGCTTCATCATCGAGCTGGATACTCATTACGCAAACCTGTGTGATCAGGTATTTGCCCCGAGCGAGAGTATTGCCGAACTGCTGCGTGAACGCGGCGTCGAAACACCCATCGCTGTAGTGCCCACCGGCGTAAACGTGGAGCACTTCGCACAAGGGGACGGGCTTGGCTTTCGCAAAAATTTGGGCATACCCGAAAACGCCTTTGTGGTGGGTCACTTGGGACGGCTGGCGCCGGAGAAGAATCTGGTGTTTCTGGCCGAGTCGATAGCCGCCTTTCTTAAGATGGAACCACGAGCCTGTTTCTTGCTGGCAGGCAATGGCCCCTCGGAGGCGGATGTGCGGACGATTTTCGAGCGCGAGGGCTTGAGCGCGCGCCTGTATATAGCAGGCACTTTGGAATCCCGGCAATTGGTCGATGCCTATCACGCCATGGACGTGTTTGCTTTCTCCTCCAAAAGCGAAACCCAGGGCATGGTACTGACCGAGGCGATGGCCGCGGGCGTGCCGGTGGTGGCCCTGGATGCGTCCGGTGTGCGGGAAATAGTCAAGGATCGGTGCAACGGACTGCTGCTGCATGAACAGAACACTTCGGCATTCGCCTCGGCATTGCAATGGGTGGCCGGCTTGGTCTGGGCTGAAAGACAAGCACTCAAACAGTGCGCCCTTGATACGGCTGAAGCATTTTCCATGCAACGCTCGACAGCCACGGCACTGGCCTGTTACACGGCATTACGCGCACGGGCATTGGCCGATCACACGGAAGAAGACGAACAATGGGAGCACGTATTACATCTCATCGAGGCCGAATGGAATATTCTCAAAGGCTTGACAGGCGCCGCCGTAGCTGCGCTCGGCGGTTCGGAAGCAGGAGCTCGTGGAGCTGAATGATCGGTTCTGTTGCGTTAGCGGCATAATAGCTTGGGTCAGTTGTGCGCTCCGCCAATACCGTCGCCATGACTGATATGAGTGAACTCAAAGCGGCAAGCAACCTGAGAATTTGCCCTTTTCAAAAATAAGTAGCCCCAAACCGACACCTAACCCTGCACTCTAGCGGGACTGCATCAAAGCACGCTGCCCTTTAGGGAAGCGCTGATGAAATCACTCCGTTCGCCCTGAGCCTGTCGAAGTTCTTTTTAAGTTACTGATTTAATTGCATTCATTCCGATCGTGGTTCGACAAGCTCTCAAGAAAACGGAATAAATCAGCGTTTCCTTAGAGGCAACCCCGATAAATAGCAATCATATATCCATCATTTCTATACGTAGTCGGCGCAGCTTGACGTTTATTCAGCCTTAAAAGCATCATGCTAAGCTGTTGTGCATATGTGGAGTCGTCGATGCCGAAAGTTCAGTTAAAATTCTTGTTGGGCCTTGCCACGATTATGGCAAGGAACCTGAATTTGATATCTGCGTTGAGATTACTATGAGGCCCGCTTTCATCAATAAGATTGCGACTGCGGTGCCTCTTCATGATGTGCATCAGAAATTTATCGATTTTGCTCCCAGCCTGCTTCCCGATCCGCGTAGCCGGGCATTGTTTCACCGTATGGCCGAGCGGTGCCAGATTGAACACCGCTACTCTTTTCTAAAACCACATGCCGATACCGGACAACTGGACGCGCAGGAACTTTATCGCTCCGGTCACTTTGCTGACACCGCGAGACGAATGAGTGTCTATAAACAGTATGGCTTTAGCTTGGCTTGCCGCGCTATCGATCAGCTGTTTGAGACTGTCCGGAAAGACAGTATTACCCATTTAATCATTACCTCCTGTACCGGCTTCTATGCTCCAGGAATCGATCTGGAAATAGTTAACCACTATGGGCTCAGGCCCGATACCGAGCGAAGCCTGATCGGATTTATGGGGTGCTATGCCGCGTTTAATGCGCTCAAGCTGGCGCGCCATATCGTACGCTCAGAGCCGGGCGCCGGGGTGCTCGTGGTTAATCTCGAGTTGTGTACGCTGCACCTGCAGGATACGGACAAACTTGAAGAAGTTCTTTCTTTTCTGATTTTTGCCGATGGTTGTGCCGCCAGCTTTATTTCAGCGGCTCCCCATGGCATCGACCTACAGAGCTTCACTTCGACCATTATTCCTGAAAGTGAGAAGCTGATAACCTGGCATGTCGGAAATTCAGGCTTTGAAATGGCCCTCTCAGGACTGATACCCTCTGAGATTACCGCCAGCCTGCCCGGCTATCTTTTTTCAATACTCGGCAGCTATAAAGCGGAAGACTTGACTCACTGGGCCATTCATCCTGGGGGGCGCAGTGTACTGGATGCGGTACAAAGTGCAGTAAAGCTACCGGACGACAAAATCGAATCCTCTCGAAAAGTGCTGCGTCACTATGGCAATATGTCGTCGGCAACGATTATGTTCGTGCTCAAGGAGCTTTTGACACCGGAAACGCTACCAGGCTACGGTTGCGCGATGTCTTTTGGTCCCGGCATGACCGTAGAAAGCATGCTGTTTCGGGTAGCGTCTGTCGAATGAACCTACCGGATTTCAATCAGCGAAGTGCTGAACCCGAACTGATGGACAATGAACCGGTGGACTTTATCGAGTTTGACGCCTGTTTGCGGCAACTCCGAATTATCAATATTTTCACATTAGCTTATACGCCAACCTTGCGTTGGTTCCGCTACTTATACACACAAGGCCAGTTAGAAGATGGGACTACTGTGCTGGATGTCGGCAGTGGTCATGGCGATATGCTGCGCTGCTTATCGAACTGGTCGGCTGCGCGCAGGCTAAGGCTTCATCTCGTCGGCATCGATCTCAACCCCTACTCAAAACTGTCCGCCGAGCGTGCGACATCGCAAAGCAGCCATTGCATTGACTTCATTACTGATAACGTATTCAGCTTCGCGCCGAAGCAGAAGATTGATTACATCATCAGTTCCTTATTCGCTCACCATCTGACCGACCAGCAGTTAGTCGAGTTTATTCGCTGGATGGACCATCGCGCTTGCATTGGATGGCTTATCAATGATCTTCATCGCCATCCAATCCCCTACTACTTCATCAAGTCCATTGTGCGTCTGCTGAGTCGCAATCGCCTGATCCGACATGACGCACCAGCCTCAGTTGCACGCGCTTTCACTGTGCGTGACCTGAAGAAACTGCTTGAGACAGCGGGAATTCCAGCACACCGCGTCAGCATCAGGTGGCATTTCCCGTTCCGCTATGCTGTGGCATGCAGCCGATCCTAGAAAAACGTGAAAACATCGTGATCGGTGGCGGCGTTGCGGGTGCAACAGCGGCGATTTGGCTGGCCAAGCAGGGGCGCGATGTGCTTTTGCTCGAGAAAGAAGTCGCGCCGCGACACAAAGTATGCGGAGAATTCATCAGTATTGAAGCTCAGTATTATCTGAAGGAACTCGGCATAGACCTCATGGCTTTGGGCGCGGTGCCGGTCAGTCAATTCCTGCTGATTAAAGGATCGCGAAAGATCAATACGCGTTTACCCTTTCTCGCACTTAGCCTGTCACGCTATGCGCTGGATGAGGCGCTATTACAGCTGGCTATTAGCGCTGGAGTTGAATTACGTCGCGGCATCAACGTGACCAGTCTTGTGCCTGACAATCCCGGCTGGATGGTCAGCAGTCCGACTAGCGAACTACAGGGGGAAAAAGTATTTCTGGCGACAGGCAAGCATAATTTACGCGGCTGGCCACGAGATGATACAAATAGTGAATCGCATATCGGACTTAAAATGCATTACATCCTCACCCCGGCACAGCAGCGAGAATTGACTGGCTGCATTGAGGTGATGATTTTTAAGGGCGGCTATGCCGGGCTAGAGCCCATTGAAAACGGCAAAGCCAATTTTTGCCTGGTCATCAGAAAGTCGATGTTTTTGCAGCACGGCAAAGACTGGGGACTGCTACTCCGGGTCCTCCGTGCAGAGATACCGCACCTGGAAGCCCGTTTACAAGATGCCGGCCCATGCTGGGACCGGCCGCTTGCGATAGCAGGCATACCTTATGGCTACATCCATCCGGCTAAAGGCAAGGATCGATTGGGACTATTTCCCATTGGTGATCAGATGGCGGTCATTCCATCATTCTGTGGCGATGGCATTGCCATTGCGCTGCATACGGCTTTTTTGGCGACAGCGACTAATACCTTTGATTACATCCTAACTGCCCGGCACGATTTGCAGCTACAAATGCTGCGCGCTGATTGGCTGGCTCGTATTATGGCTGGCAGCCTGACATCTGAGCTGGCTTTTCTGTGCTGTCGGATAAGACCTTCTTTGCTTGCGACCTTGATAACGAAAACAAGGGTGTCCTATTCCAAAATATAGTGAGCCATTACTTCTGAAAAGCTTGGGTTTCCTGGTGCTTTCGCGCTAAGCAAGCGGGGCTATAGCATCTTGCTGCTTTTGAAGTTAAGGGTATACAGCTCGCTTTGCTGTTTAATCTTTGACTATAACTTCACCCGATGTTTGGAAGCACCGGAGAGAACATATTCTTGAGCTTTTTTGCACAATCGATCATGTCCGGTTTCGGATCAACCAGACAATCCGGTTGTATTACTCGACCCAAAGCGCGGCGAGCGATGTCGTATCCCAAGCTGCGGTAGCTCTCGAACTGGTCTTCGCCATAGAACTGGTCGGCGGTTGTATCATGGGGAAAATCCGGATGCGCTAATTTGTACTGCATAACCGCGGTACCTTCATGGACATCCATCGCAGCTTTCAGGTAAATCAATACGCCTTCGGATTGATCTTTGGACGTTGCCCCGAGTTCATCTTGATAGGTAATTTTGCCTACCGCACAACGGTTTCGGCTCCAGGACGATTCTACATCCGACCGAATAGAGTTGACGTCGATGTCGATCTTCGCGCCAAAATCGACCTCACACATGCGGATCAACGTACCAAGGCCTTCGAACTGAAAGTTGGGGTCGCACTCTGCGTCGCTAATGATGATGACTTTGCATTTCCGTTTGATCAGCTCATAAGCACCCAGATTCTCAAAGTGCCCGCCATCGGAAACTGATTAATAAGTCGCGAAAGCGAAGGGGTTAAGTCTTGCGAAAGAGCATGATGTATCTACGCAAAGAGCCCATCGAGCAATGCTCTCTTGTAAGACCTGACCCCATGGCCCACAGGGATTTAGGATTGAACGCCAGAGGGAGCGGTTTAGCATTTGTGGAGGTTCTGGATTTTCAGTGCGGAGATAGGCCGCCGACTGTCGATCTCGGCGACCTTGGTGTTGGATATTTTGGAAGCTATGGTGACACCCAATGACTATTGTTTACCACTTTGTCATTTTTATCTATTTCAAATGACCAAGCTTCTATCCCAAAAATTAACGGATTTTCAAACCACAACCTTTCGACACATGGATCGTTGCACTGATGTGTTGCATATCGGGAAAACAAAATGCCTGGTTGTTCGATATGTGAAGGCTTCCCTAATTTATCAATGACCGTATCTTTTGTATCACCTACTTTTATAAGTTCAAACGCGGCTGACTTGTTTTCAGATATATACGAACATGTAGCCACATACAAAACAGGACTTAAAAGCAGCAACCAAGTTAACACCTTTTTGTTAATCCAGCCCGCCATTCTATATTTTTTGATAGTCATTTTTTTAATTCAAACTTCATTGAGGATTGAATTTTGGAAGAGCGTTCTGTAAAGGCGCTGGAATGCTTCCATCCTGTGGAATGGTGTAAGTTGTTGCGCTAGGAATTGATTGTACATCCCTTGCTGTGCCGCCTGGAAATGGCACACCAACTGTAGTAATGCCTGCAGCATTAAGAACCTGATTTGTCCGAACGGCACAATTATCAAGTTTGCCAACATCATTTTTATCAGGATGACTGCTATTGATGAATGCTACTGCAGCAGCGTCCTGCGCGGGAGTAGTAGGAATGATGGTGACTTGCTGAACACGTACATCACTTTGACTTGTAAGGTAATCACTAACAGAGCTTCCTAATTCTGTGTCGTTTCCATAGCTAGCCATGCCGTAGCCTTCAATCGCACTTCCGATATGACCAAAAACATTCAGGCTATTATCACGTACACCGCCAGTGATTACCATTATGTCTAATCCCTTCGGATCGACATACCTCAGCGGATTATTTCTAACATAGGTGTAGGTATTAACACCCCCCGCCAACCCAATCGGATCGCTCTGGATATACCGTCCCGTTGTTGGATCATAGTCCCGCGCGTTGTTGTGGAACAGGCCGGTTTCGCTGTCGTAATACTGGCCGGGGAAACGCAGGTTATTGACGAACGTTCCGCTACCGGCCGGCTGGCCATTGCCGAAGGGGTCGCGGTCCCAACTCCACACCGGCGTACCGGTGCTGTCCGTGATCGTGCGCGGGGCTCAGAGAGTGTGCATGATGCATTATCCCAAAACCCGGGCGCGGCCGAAGGATCATCCTTGAGGATGTAGATCTGTGGCCTTACACTCATGGCGGAACCCGGTAAAGGTTCCGCTCAACAAGCTATTTTTTAGATACACGAACGTTCTTGCCATCTTCCATGAACCAGCCTTCCTGGCTTTTTGTTCCTCTCACAAGCCATGCACGGAAGTCTTTTCCGTATCCCATGCGAAGCACCTCAACAGTTTCGCCCGGTAGAATCTGGCTTATTTCTGAATTTGTTTTTGGGTAATCCTGAGGCGGCTCTTTTAGCAGCTTAATGGGTTCCAATACTTCAAGTTTATAGCTCCTGTCTATTGAAACATCGTGCCACCATAGCCAAATTCCGAATACTATTACAGCGATTACAGTCAAGCTAGTCCACAACACTCTATTCATTTTTAACGTGCCCATGGTGCACTTGATCCATTAGCAGGAGTGGTCGCTGGAGAGTTTTGCACTCCATTAACAATACCCATGTCTAGCAATTTATTGCCTAACGACACAGGGAGAGTCTGACTTCCCGTATCAATACCTTGATCTTTAAGGCAGCTTTGTACAGGAGTACCGCAATTGTTAGCAAGTGCACTGTAATTGCCTTGCGGTTTCGATAAGCACGCCTGAATTGATTTTTCCTGTTGAGGATTGATATTAAGTTTTACTCCGGTTCCATCGCGGAAGCTATTTTTAGATAAATAATCAGAAGTAGGTAATATGGTCATACCAGAAGGCCCATAAGAATAGGTTGTTCCATTGATGTCTGTCGAAACATGACCAAATGAAGACCCACCCCAGCCTACTGGTTGCCATACATATACGGTGGTTTCCAAGCCCAACGGATCGATGTAACGTAACGGGTTATTTAGAACATAGGTATAAGTATTAATGCCGCCCGCCAAGCCAATCGGATCACTCTGAATATAGCGTCCCGTTGCTGGATCATAATCCCTATACCCGTTGTGCAGCAGACCGGTTTCCACATCGTAATACTGGCCGGGGAAGCGCAGGTTGTAGACAAATGCGCCGCTACCGACCGGCTGGCCGTTGCCGAACGGGTCGCGGTCCCAACTCCACACCGGCGTACCGGTGTTGTCCGTGATCGTGCGCGGTGCGCCGAGGTGGTCGGGATTTACCGAGTACCATGTCCCGGCTTTCAGTATAGCCACCGGCAAGTTGCCGAGATAAATTGTTTACTGGATGGCTTGGCCCGTCCCGTCATATTCGCCGATGATATTGCCGCTGGCGTCTTGGGTCAAGAGCGTCGTGCCGTAAGCGTTGCTCTTCTTTACCCGTTCTCCGGCTCCGTTATAGCTATAGCTGGTCGTCACACCGTCCACTGTCGCCGAGGCCAGTTGTCTTGCTGCGTTGAAGCTGAAGCTTCGAATTCCGTCGCCGGTGATGTTTCCGGCGGCGTCGGTTAAGTAGTTGCTGAAAGTCTGGTTGTTCACGTTCCGGCTGACGAGGCGATTGCTGAGCGTGTCAATCGTATAGTTGGCGGTGTCGGCATTCGAGAGTAACAACGTCCAATTCTTCGGTGCATAAAAAATCGGAGATGCATTCGGTTCGTGAATAACAAGTTTGCCCATCCGCTCATTGATGGACGGATGTCCCGTAACCCATGCCTGTGAAATCCCGTGGCTGTAGGCTCCCTGGAAGATTGAAGGGCGGATGAGCCGTACCTAATGGATCAGGGTGAAAACCTTGACATGCGCATCTTGACCAAAAGCTAACAACCTAAATAACCAAAGTCAGCCTAATAAACGATCTGAATGAATGCATTTGTTTGTTACTGATGTTGAGCTAAGTTAAATTCCCGCTATCCTGATGATTAGTATCTGTTTTTTTAAAGCCGGATTGCTATCCGTACCATTACAGACCGTACTATTACAGATAATCTCCAGCTGTCGGGCGGAAAGCGGAATTATCCCCGGAACCGCCGCAACTGGACTTATCGGCAATAATCAAACCGATCCGAGGTTTTGCATTTTCTTTTTGATCGAACCAGTCGATAATAGCCGTATTATTAACCACCATTGAGAAAAATATGAGCAACGTATTTAGTTTTACCGGCACTGTCGGCCGTGATGCGGAAGTCCGTTATTTACCGTCAGGCCAAGCGGTGTTGAACGTTACCGTAGCCAACAATATCGGCTTTGGCGACAAGCAGCAAACGCTATGGATCAGATGTGCGGTATGGGGCAAACGCGCGGAAGGACAGCTGCAAAACTACCTGAAAAAAGGCCAGCAGGTGTTTGTCTCGGGCGAACTGAGCCAAAGCGAATACCGTGCGCAAGACGGCTCGACCAAAACCAGCCTGGAACTTAACGCCAATATTATCGATTTGGTCGGCAAAAGAAACGATTCGAACCAGCAACAAAGCTACCAACCATCACAGCCATCCGGCCAACAAGCTCCAAGCCATGACAATTTTGATGCGCCGTATGATGACGACATCCCGTTCTAGTTGATGAAAAAAGTATTCGATAGGTCCACAACAGACCGGCAAAAGGTCAGCGTCAGCGAACGCAACCTGTTGGTGGCTCCCGGGCAAAGTAAAAAACTCGCGGAGATACGCAAACGGCTGCACCCGGAATTGAAAGCCGCAGCCGTACAACTTCCCGAAAAGCCGCAACAGCTGTTCCCGGGCTTGAAGCCGGAAGCGGCTACAGAGCTGAACAAAGCCAGGACGCTGATTGATGATCGCATTGAACAAATCATGCACAGCTTTCCCGAAGGCAAGAAAAACAAGCTGTTTAGCTTCCGGTACGGTTCTGTCGATGCCGTAAAAGCGATGGGCATAAAGGTCGCTTTTAAGACCTTGGGCATCGACGATAATCTGATAAAAATGAAGTTGATTGCCGAAACGGATTTTCATGGCAACCCTATCGAAGGAAGCTGACTTGCCCGGTTCTTGAGAGATAAAGCAGGAGGGAATGTGCACCAGTTACATAACTTGCTAGCCTCTATCGCCGACCAGCCTTTCCACACCATCCAAAAACTGCGCGGTTCTTATCAATTCCCCCGATTTGAACTCAGCTTTATCAAAATGCAGGGTAGCCCCGGCGCCAACCCTGCATCCATTGCCTCGATAAACATAGCGTTGCAGGACAGCAAAATCCCCGAAAAGTTTTTCAAGACATCGGAGTGCAAACTGGCGGTGGCCGATTTTTTGATCCGGTGTTTTCGTCACAGCATTGACCGGTTCGCTCAGCAAAATCGCGGCAAGGACGGCAGCGGTTCTTTCGCCACCATCGCCTTGAGCCAAAAGATGCTGAACCGGGATAGCGTCTTGTTCAGTGACGACACGGTTGATTTACGCTTTCTCATCAGCCTGCCCGCCAAAGGGCAAGGCGGCGTTTTTGATGCCGAGCAGGCGTGGATCATGTTCGGCCAGGAATTAACGGCAATTGTTGACGCTACATTTTTTTATCGACACTACGACGAGCCAACCCAAACGCTGCTCCGGCAGTTTGTCGACGTGCAAAAAATTCGCGCCGAAATCACCCGGTTTATGCGCCAACATGACCTCGTTGCCTTCATCGGCAATGGAGCCAGGCTGCCGCGGCTTAGCGGCATCGATGACCGGCCGTCTGCCTGCAACTCCATTAAAGCTTTTCAATCTCCAGCGTCGTTACAAATAGACATTCCGTTAGCGGATGGCCGCAGCATAGCCGGCATGGGTATTAAAGAGGGCATTACCTGCATTACCGGCGGCGGCTATCACGGCAAGTCGACCTTGATGCAGGCGATTTTAGCCGGGGTTTACGCACATATTCCCGGCGACGGGCGGGAATATGTGGTGACCCGGGAAGATGCTTTTTTTATTCGGGCCGAAGAAGGCCGCAGCATTCGGAATGTCGACATCAGCCCTTTTATCAGCGACCTGCCGAATGGCCTTAAAACCGGATGTTTTTCATCCGACAATGCCAGCGGCAGTACTTCGCAAGCGGCTAATATTGTTGAGGCCATCGAAAGCGGCAGCCGCCTGTTGCTGTTTGATGAAGATACCTGCGCGACCAATTTTCTGGTACGCGATGAGCTAATTAGAAAAGTCCTGGATGCCGCGCAGGAACCGATCAAGCCGCTTTATTCAACGGTGCGCTCGCTGTGGCGGCACCATCACGTCTCGATGATTTTTGTAGTCGGCGGCTTGGGTTATTTTCTGCAAAAAGCCGATACCTGCCTATTGATGGACAATTATCATTGCCAGGATATTACCGGCAAGGTACGCGACAGGCTTGGCCCGATAATGGAAGAAAATATACCGATCGCCGATTTTGCGCTATCGCGCCGCTTGGCCGCCGATAATTTCGATCCCGCCTATATCAATCAGCGCCTGAACAAGACGATTCCCAAACGCATCAAGGATTTGCGCAATGCGCCACGGCAACTGGAATACGGCATGGACTTGATCAATCTGGAGGCGGTCGCTCAAATCGCGGAAGCGCCGCAGATATTAGCGATCGGCTATTGCCTGCTGGCACTACGGGCTCAATTAAAGCAGTGGAGCAGTAAACCCGAGACTCTCCGTTTCTGGATAGACCGGCTGGAAAGTGAAATAAACAAGCAGGGATTAGACTTTTTGCAGCCTGATTATCCGGGCATTCTTTCGATGCCGCGCAAATATGAGCTGGCTGCCGCTATCAACAGAATCAGGTCATTAAAGATTTTTCAGGAATAACGAATAGTCCATCAGGACGATGGCCGATTGGAATGTCTCTCAAAAAAAAGACCACCCCAGAGAGAAGGGGGGCAGACCCCGGGCGGTCTTTGTAAGAGAGATAATATGACAAATCCAGCATCCAGCCTTTCTTGTCGGGGTGTAGATTAACAAAACCCATGGACTGAGTTTATCCGTATGAATACCTATATGGATAATACCTTGATCTCTATCCTTTTTAGACGCTAAAGTTAATTTGCTGAATGGTGCCGGTTTTACCATCTTCCGTTAAATAAACGCCGGTATCGGTAACTTCCCCCAGCGACTGATTATCGGTGTCGCGCAATTGAAAGGGCATAGTGGCATGACTCAGATAAATAGCGCCTATGTTTTCATCGCCCAGGGGCAATCAGTTGCTGACTGCCGTCCTCGTGCCGCTGCCAGATTCTCAAGCTGTTATAGATCGGGTCGGCTTCGTCAATAAAGCCATTGCTGTCGCCGTCATACCGGGCCAACTCTGAAAACCCGTTGCCGGAATTCGGGCCGAACAATTCAGCGCCATCATTGATAACGCCGTCCTGGTTTTTATCCAATGCCAGAAAACCGCTGCCCGGTTTTAAGTTGGCGACTTGTTCAGTGGTGCCGTTGGCGTCGATATCGAATTCAAAGCGTGTCTGCGACAGCTCCGCCGCATTGCCGCCAAAATTGATCACCAGCGGATCGACTTTCTTTTCCGGATCGCCGGCCGTGACGACAAGATTAGTTTCCAGACGAAATTCGCGGCTCATATTCAGCTTAACTGAAAAATCGATGCTTTGTCCGTCTTGTGTCCGGATCGAGCCGACCGCGGAAAAGCTTGCGCTTTCAGACTCCTGGTAAACGGCATGATGCTCGTAAACAAGGCCGAACCCCGCGGAGGGCGGTTGCTTGGCAGGCGGCGGGGTTGTGGTTATTTCAATACGCGTATTTTCAGCGTCACCGCTCAATTCAGCAGGTGAAAACAGTTTGAAATCCTGACCGGTTATCGCCTTAACCATCTGCCTGACAATAAGCAGTTTAATGCTGTCATTGTCATCAAGCGGTTCGCCAGTATCCTATGCTTGTTTCTCGGTTTTGAGCGCCTGCGCCGGACCGCTGAGGCTAAGCGCATCAGCAGGACGCTCATTTCTCCCCGGCCCCGGCTGGTCCTGGGTTTTCCACATCCGTAACGACTCGGACTCCTGAGAGCTTTTTAAGAACTGATGCTGACTGTTTAGTTGTATGGCGGAACTTTTTATGATCATTAGCTTTGCCTCTGGAGAAAAAACTTGTTCACCTCCGGCTATCCGGCCGACATCAAAATTAGTTTAAGCGACAGACAAAATGGCGGCTGACAGTCGCTACGAGATAATAGTGCGTGGTGTACAATAGAATTTTTTTATTCAGATAGGACTGACAATGGAAGCTTATCCCGAAAAAACCTGCTCGATAGACCGCTTGGTCACGCATGCAAAATTGGTAGAAGCGGCAAAAGCCGGAAAGAAAACGCAACAACGCCGCGACGGCGTCTATGGCTGGCCCGGAGAGACTTTCGAGCTGGACGGAATGGCTTTTGTTGTTACCGATTTGAAACGTCAGCGCTTAGGCGACATGACCGATGCCGATGCCCAGGCGGAAGGCTATCCCAGCCTTGAAATGTACCGGAACATTATCTTAAACATGCATGCCGGCATGGTCTGGGACGAGGACGCTTTGGCATGGGTGCATAGTTTTGCGGCCCAAACGGATTAGTTAGCGGCAAAAACCCTCGGCCTTTCCGGGCGAGGGTTCAGCATTGCCGGTTTTGTTTACACCCGGTTAGCACTGCCTCAGCAGCGGCGGCTTTCAAGCTGTCGGACATCAAACCCGCCTTTCTTTGCAACGGCAATTCGATATACCGATACGAAATCATTGCAAATACGAAAACGGCGGCGAGGTAAACAAAAGTTAAGCCGCCGACGTAATTCCCGGTCACTAATTCCTGCCATAAATAAACTGTGTAAGAAATTCTGCCCAGATAACAAACCACTCTGCTTTTAAAAACTAGGGCAATCGCTTTAACCTGTATGGGCGTGCCCAGCACCATCAGCAGAATCAGCACCGGGTAACAAACCGTCTTAACCTGTTTTTCGATTCCAGCCGGCAAATAACCGATACCCATCAACAGCAAGGCGATAACGCTTAGCCAGACGGCAATGTGCATGTGCCGGATACGGCTGATGATATTTTTAGGTAACAGTGCGCAACAGCAACCGGTCAGCAAAAAAATGAAATACATCGAATATTCGCCCATAAACAGATGGCCCGTTCTGTTCAATAACACCGAGCCCATAGCCAGAAGGCCTATGGTAAGCGCAAAGCGCAAACTGTTATGGATCAGCGGTACAAACAGGATCAACAGCGGAAATAGCAGGTAGAATTGCTCCTCATAAGCCAGGGTCCAAGTATGTCCTGCAAACCAGGAGCAGCCGTCGGGAAACGGCATATTACATAAGAACGAGGCCGAGGTAAGCGCCTGCTGAGGCGAAATCTTAATGATACTCGCGGCATCAAGCATTAATAGAGTGGATAGATACAGCCAAAGCGGCGGAATAATCCGGTAAAACCGGCGCACATAAAATGCGCATAAACAAACCGTGCCCGTGCGATTTTTTTCTGCAATCAGGCCGGAACAAATCACAAACCCGCTGATGACAAAAAAGACTAAAACCCCCAACTCGCCCAGCCGGTCCAATTGATCCAAATGAGGCGTTAAGAAACTTATCTTTAAACCGCTGTAAACGAAAACATGCGACTGAATGACCATAACAACGGCCAAAAACCGCCAAGCGTCAATGTAATCGATTCTTGCCGGCACAACGTCTTGAGGGGTGTTACGCAATGGGATTTATCCTGTTAGGGAAACGGCGGGACGAACAAGCGTCCCGGTTTTTCATGGGGTTAGTTTTTCGACTGTATCTGGAAAATAGCCTTATGGAATCGGCTATTTTAGAGAGATTTTTTAAACGAGACTATTTGATTCACAGCGCCTTTATTAAGCGGCAGTTAAATAATACAAGCCGCTGCTTAAGCAGATCAATGAAAACAGATAGTTCATGCGCTTGCCGGTGTTCAGCCCGATGATGCAGCCGCCCAGGCAAATGACCAGACTCATCAACATTAACGACGAGAAATACCGGATGGCGTTGGAACCGGCCGGAATTTCCGCAGCATGCGCATAGCCATGGAATACGGCGAAAAACGAGACGCCCAAAAAGAGGATTATAGGATGGGCTAAGTCACGAAACCTATCGTTGGCAATGACCAGCAAGCCAAACGCAAGCAGCGATAAGGCGATTAACGATTCAACAAACGGAATTTGCACGGCGGCAGCGTTAAGCAACGCGCCGGCAGCCATCAAGCCGAAGAAAACAGCAGGGAATGCAAACAGTGCTTTGCCGCCCTGTTTGGCCGCAATCAAGCCAACCGCCAGCAATACCAGCAAATGATCGATCCCGGTCAAAGGATGCAGCACACCGCTGACCAGACTGGAGTCGATGTGCCCTCCGGTATGCGCATAGAGCGAGGGTGATACCGGAAATAAGGCGGCAATCAGCCAGTTTTTAATACGCATAATGAACTCCTTAAAGTGCTTAAATTGTGGTGAGTAATAGCCAGCTTGTAACAAGCTCCAGTCTATTAACTGGTCCTGAGGCTGTCAACGCTTTATCAGGCAATGGCCTTAAGCGCATCCGCCAGCAAAGCATCCAGCTTGATGCAGGCGCTTGGATGATCAATGCTGTCGGTACTCCAGATATTTTTGACGCCGGCTTTCAGGATATGGTCATAAGCATCGCCGCAAAACAGGGCGTGGGTAATGACCGCATGAATATCGCTGTTGCCTGCCGCTTGCAGCAGCCCGACGGCCTTGGCAATGGTTCTGCCGGTACTGGCCATATCGTCGATGATAATCACAGGTTTGTTCCGGTAATCGCAATCCTGCAAGATCATTTCGACCTGCTTGTCGCCTAGCCGTTTTTTTTGGGCAATGGCGTAATCAAAACCGATATTTTCGGCGATAGCGGCGACCCATTGTTTTGATTCGCTGTCCGGCCCCAGCAGTATTGCGCTTTTGAATTGCTGTTTTAAAAAAGCCCCGATTTCATCGGCGGCGGTAAGGCTGATCGCGTTTTTTATCGGAATCGCCTGGGTTAATGACGAGATGCGGTGCAAATGCGGATCGACGGTGAGCACATCGTCAAACAGCTCAGCCAGCAGCTTGCCGACGATACGCTGACTGACCGCCTCGCCGGGCTGGTTGGCGATATCCTGGCGCATATAGCTTAAATAAGGCGCAACCAAAGTCACGCGTTTGGCGCCCAATTCCCGCGCAGTGACCGCGCACAGCAACAGCTCGATCAATTTGTCGTTGGGCTGGTTAAGGCTGCGACAGACAATCACGTGTTCCGGCAACGACGGCGGCAGGCGGACCAGGCTTTCGCTGTCCGGAAAATGATGCAACGCGATCTCCGCCAGAGGTACGTCAAGCCGGTCCGCCAGACGTTGCGCCTGGCTTAAGTAATCGGGGAAAGCAAGGATCATCATGGCTGGAACCGTTCCGGATTAAAAGGCAATCAACGACTTGATAATTTGCTCTTCGCTGCCTATCGTGTAGCCGCTGTTTTGGGCGGCCATCTCCTTGGCAAATTTAAAATCGGTCTGATATTCGGCATAGATCCGGTATAAGGTTTCGCCTTTTTCCACCGGACTGCCCAGTTTTTTCAATAAATCGACGCCCGCTTTTTTTACCTTCGGCGCGCCGGCCAGTCCGGCTATTTTTGCCATTTGAAAGTTATCGATGCTGGTGACTATTCCGGCACTGTCGGCAACAATCTCATGACAAAGACTGCCCGGATGCAGGTCGATGATTTTTTCACCTTGCGCCCGAATCAATGCATTCATTTTAGCCCCGGCCCGGCCCGATTCCAGAATGTCGCGGGCAATCGCGTAACCTTGACCGCCGCGCACATCGGGGTCGAATTCAATGACTCTGCCGGCCAGCTGCAAGGACTTTTGACGCAAATCGAACGGCGCATCAGGCTCGTTATGCAGCACCTGCATAACGTCCCGGGCTTCCAGTATCGGGCCTATGCCCCGCCCTATCGGTTGTCGGCCGTCGGTAATCATCACTTCCAGATGAATGTTCAGCCGATCGCCGACAAATTCAAACAGTTTGCGCAAAGCCAGCGCCTGATTCATGTGCCGCACTTTAGCCGTGGGGCCGACCGGAATGTCGATCAACAAATGCGTGGCACCGGCGGCCAGTTTTTTGGACAGGATCGATGCCACCATTTGCCCCTGAGAATCGATGCCCAGCGGACGTTCAACGGAAATCAGCATGTCATCGACCGGCGCGAGTCTGGCCGTACCGCCCCAGGCCAGGCAGCCGCGCTCCTGGCGCACAATGTCATGAAGCTGCTCCGGGGACAGATTGACTTCCGCCAGCACTTCCATGGTGTCGGCCGTACCCGCCGGAGAGGTTATCGCGCGGCTGGAGGTTTTCGGTATCAGCATGCCGTGCGCGGCAACAATAGGCACGACCAGCATCGACGTACGATTGCCGGGAATACCGCCGATGCAGTGCTTGTCGGCGACCAGCGATTCATGCCAGTTCATCCTGTCGCCGGACTGCAACATGGCGCGGGTCAGAAAAAACAGCTCATCCCGATCGAGATTGTTTTGCCCGGTTGCAACCAGGAACGCGGCCATTTCCATTTTCGAATAGCGGGTTTCGGCAATATCTTTGGTGATACTGTTGAAATCGTCCTGGCTGAGACGCTCACCGTTAATTTTTCGGCGCACCGCATCCATGGACTGCGGATGTTCCGCATGATTAACCGTAACCAGACTGCCTTCGCCGGCATTCAATTGCTGGAACGCCTGCTCGGACAGCCCCAGTTCTCCCGGCAGAACGATGGATGTATCATCGACCACGTTAAGAACGGCAAGCACCTTGGAACCGTTGCAGCTGACCAGAATTTTAGACAGTGCCTGAAAACCCTCAGCCCGGTATATGCCGCATTCCCGATGCAGGTAAGCGACATTTTCATGATAAGTATCGATAGCGATGCGACGGATTTGCAGGTTGTCATTACTCATGGGATAAAATGGCTAGTAGATAAACTGGATCGATGATGCGGTTTGAGGCCGGGATTGTCAACCGCCGGGCCTCAACTTAAGAATGGAGTGCAGGCTTTGCCTGCGAGTAACCACCGCGCCTTGCTTGCAGGCACCCAAAGTAGGCGCTTTACGCAAGGACAGATATTTGCTCCTGCAATATCTGTCCTTGTCGTTCGTGTCTTCGTGGTGAATTAATCGTTTTACCTTAGCTGACACTTAATAGAGCGACAAACATCTTATCCTTATGACTTACAAATATCCTAATGCCGTACTGATGATTTTCTGCAAAGCCCCGGTTCCCGGCCAGGTTAAAACCCGCTTAATGCCGGACTTAACCGCTGAACAGGCCGCCGAACTTCATATCGAACTCAGCAAGAAAACGCTGCAACGGGCGACACTAAACAAGTTATGTCCTATACAGCTTTGGTGCGCGCCTTCGACCGACCATGATTTTTTTAGCAACGCAAAAGCCGCCTATCCGCTACTGCTAAAGCAGCAACAAGGGGCCGCTTTAGGCGAGCGCATGCACCTCGCTTTTTGCTCGGCGCTTGCCAGTTACTCGCATGCCCTGCTAATGGGCTGCGATTGCCCGTCAATGACCGAACAGGATCTGGAACACGCGTTGATTGCTTTAAATCAGAAAAATGATGTCGTGTTAGCCCCGGCGGAAGACGGCGGCTACGTTATGATCGGGCTCAGCCAGCCCCAGCCGGAACTCTTTGATAACATGCCCTGGGGAACAGATCTGGTGCTGGCACAAACTCGGTCCCGTATCGAACGTTATAAGCTTCGTCATCACGAACTGAACGAGCAGTGGGATTTGGATACGTCGCGGGACTTGGAACGGTACCGTCTACTTAAAATCAGCTTAGAAACGCGCACAAAATAACTTGAGCAAGTTATCAATAGCGGAGTGCAGGCTTTGCCTGCAAGCGCAAGCACCGTAGGTACGCATCGCGTACGAGACTGTGAAAGCATTCGCTTTAGAACAAAAATTAAAGCGTTCACCACGAAGCCAAAAGTAGGCGACACGAAGAACCCGAAGTTTTCAATACATTGAATTAAAAACAATTATTTTTCTCTACGCTCTCGGCAACTGCTCCTGCGTTGCTCTACCTCCTGCATCCATGCAAGTCGTTCGTGCCTTCGTGGTGAATATGCTCTTAAACTGATTGGGATAATTCTTTCACAGTCTCATACCTTTTGGGACTTGATCCAGAAAATGGTACGCGATGCGTACCCTACCGCTACGTAACATCGGATTTTAATGTGAATCCTTCCGTCCCGGCTTTCCATTAAATCGACCAAGGCCACCAGAAAACTTACCCCGCGAGTTGTTCAAATTGTTTCATTCTCATTCCTAAGTGCAAAAAGCCTATCTCACTGCCTTACTTGATTGCCCGCAATAAATTCCCGTAATACAGTTCCTTGCCGGTTTTGGTCGGCATCCACAGTTGCTTGATTTCCACTTGGCTTGCAGAAAAATACTGCCCGGCAGATTCCGCCAGATCCACCGGCCCCACTTTGGGCGAGTAGGTGTTAAGGACTAAAAAAGCTCCCGGATTCATCAGCTCGTGCGCCGTTTCTATCAAGCCGGACAGGTGGTTTTCCAGTTTCCATTTTTCGCCTTTTGCGCCTAAGCCCCAGGCCGGCGGGTCCATAATGATGCCGTCGTATTTATTGCCCCGTTTCAATTCGCGCTGGGCAAATTTTAACGCATCCTCATGCACCCATTTGATGTCGGAAAGACGGCTGCGCTCCTTGTTTTCGTTGGCCCAGGTGATCAGCTGTTTGATCGAATCCACATGCACCACGTCCGCCCCGGCGTCTCGGGCAACCAGCGAGGCCGCGCCGGTGTAGGCAAACAAGTTCAAAACCTTTTGCCCGGCGCTAACCCGATCTTTAATGAATCGCCAGTTTGCCTGTTGTTCGGGGAACAAGCCCACGTGTTTGAACTTGGTCAGCTTCAAACCGAAATTCAGGTTTTCATAAGAGATAAGCCATTGCTCGGGAGCCTGCGGCTTGATATTAAGCCAGTGTCCCTGGGTTGAGGAAAGCTCTTCAAATTCCCAGTGCGCCATATCCAGCCATTGGCTATAAGGCCAGCCCGGTTTGAAATCGGCCTGGATTTCAGGCCGGATGGTGATGACCTTGCCCCAGCGTTCGAGCTTCTTGCCGTCGCCCGCATCCAGCAGTTCATAATCGGGCCAAGGCGATCCGTATTCACGTGGGAAAAGTTCGGTTTGTGCTTTTACGTCTATGCAGCCCTTATTTTCAGGTGGCTGCTGCCGAGCTTTTGCCGTTTTTGTCATGTGTTTGAATTTAATGCAATTAAACGCTAGCCAAGTCTGTTCATCGACTCATACACAAGATTTTGCAACATCACTTGACTGGTAAGATCAAGTTCATGAAACGAGATTCCATGCGTAAACTTTGGCGGCGCGTCTTTTTTCTTGTTGGGCAACTGTTGAACGCTACGGATTGTCGCACTGGTATTGATATGAGCGCTTTGATTGCTCGGTTTTATCGGGAAATCGAAAGAGATTAAAGTGTCTTCGTTGGGCTGCCCAAGCGCACTGTCTGCAACTATTGCGGCGCCTGCGACACTGATATCGCTAATGAATCCAGCCACACCGTTGACTTGCACCGGCAAATTGACTTTGGCTCTGACAGCGCCGCGCAGTGCGATAGTTTGAATATCAGTGGGAAAACTGAGATGCATATAATAATGCGGAGCTTTGAAGACGGTTTTTACCCGGCATGTCAGCGTGAAAACATCCACGCCTGCAAAAATCCGCAGGGTAATCTGCTCGCCTATCTGGATTTGGATGGAAAGCCCATTCTCAAAAGGCATCTTTATGATCAGATACTCTCCATCTATGTAGCCGATCAGTTCTGTATAATAAATCAATGGCTTGCCGCCATGCTGCAGTGTCATTTGCAGGCGCGCACCAACTTGCGGATTAATTTCTTTAAAAGTAGCCATCCTAATTTTCACCCAAACGCTAAAGAGGCGTTTTTTGCACGGCAGTTAATACAAGCCCAATTGCAATTGCGCCACTTCCGACATCATTTCCCTTGACCAAGGCGGATCAAGCACCACTTCGACATTAACATTGGCGACGCCGGGCAGTGCGCGAATGCATCTTTCCACGTCGCTCTGTATCACCGGCCCCATTCCGCAGCCCGGCGCAGTCAGGGTCATCATGATATAGACATCATTCAGGCCTTCGGCTGTCGGCGTTACTTTGCACTCATAAACCAAACCGAGATCAACGATGTTGACCGGAATTTCCGGATCGTAAACCGTTTTCATCACTTCCCAGCAGTTTTTTTCAACTGCCGCCGTATCGGTTTCCGATACCAGTGTATGCAGTTGATTCGGTTCCTTGCCCAAGGCATCGGCATCCGCTCCGGCGACCCGCACCATGTGGCCGTGCTCGGTGACCACGGTATAGTTATCGCCGAGCGCCTGATAGATAGTAACCGTTTGACCTTTGCTTAAAGTCCCGGTATTGCCGTCAGGAATGGTAACAACATTGACATCTCGGGTTAAAACTACGTCTTCTCTTTCAGCCATAATAATTCAGTTATAAATAGAAGGTTCGCGCATCGATAGCCTGGCCGGTTATGCCTATACTTTCTGCACCGAATAAATACCGATAAATGGGAGCCAGCGATTTCATTGACGGCAGCTTGCTTTTATCTTCAGCGGGATAGGCCCGTTTTCTTAACGGGGAATCCACTGGCCCCGGTATCAAGGTGTTGACTCGGATTTTTCCGAAAGCTTCATGCTCTTCAGCCAATATGTGTGCCAAGCCTTCCATCGCTATTTTGGAAACGCCGTAAGCGCCTGCATAGGCGGGCGCTTTTCTGGCAGAAGAATCGGACGTAAAGACGATGGAAGCCTGTTCGCTCTTTTGCAGTACCGGCAACAAAACCCTACACAGCAGAAAAGGCGCGTTCAGATTGACGTTTAAAGTATGTCCCCAATCCTTGGTTTTGTGCGTAGCGACCGGAGAAAAGGCGCTGAACTCTACTGCGGAATGCAAGATACCCTGCAAGGAGCCATATTTTTCATCAATTTTGTCGGCTAATTCCTGATACTCGTTTTCATTGGCGCCCGCCAAATCAAACGGGTAAATGATCGGTTCACGCGCATTGATTGCCATAATCGCATCGTAAACCGCTTCCAGTTTGGGAATGTTTTTATCCAGCAGAATAATATGCGCGCCGTGCTTGGCCAATGCCAAAGCAGCGGTGCTGCCTAGACCACCGCCTGCGCCGGTGATTAGAATGACTTGATTTGTTAACGGCATGATAGTGATGCTATCCAGGTTGAAATTTGGTCGGGAGATTCGATTAACGCATCAGCGCCCCAGGTTTCCGGGGTATCTCCGGGTTTAATGTAGCCGTAAAGCGCGGCCAATGTTTTCATTTGCGCGCTTTTCCCGGCAGTAATGTCGTGCCGGGCATCGCCAATATAAACGCATTCCTGCGGATTGACGTCTGCCTGTTTGCAGGCCAGCAGCATCGGTTCCGGGTGCGGCTTGGGATTGGCGGTGGTATCGCCACTGACGATGCAGGCGGCGCGCGCTGTCAGCTTTAGGGCATCCATCAACGGATTAGTAAAGCGTTCGCGCTTGTTGGTAACCACGCCCCATTTCAGCCCTTGGGCTTCAATAGCGGCCAGTGTTTCAGCCATGCCGGCGAAAAAAACCGTGTGCTCGGCAATATTGTCCTGATACAGCGTCAGCATGGTTTCCAGAATACCGGCCTTCACCGGCTCATCACACAAAGGCTGGCTTGCATTAATCATCGCTAAAGCGCCGTATGAAATAAACGGCTTGATGATTTCAGGCGCAACGGCGTCAAATCCATGGAGGCTCAGCGCCCGGTTCAGGCATGAAATCAGGTCCGGCGCGGTATCGACCAGAGTGCCGTCCAAATCGAACAATACGCAAGATAATTTAAAATCGGCAGACATGACTTATACGGAGCGCTTAAAGGCAGCGATGTAATTGACGTCTATATCCTTGCCCAGACTGAAATGCTTGGTAAACGGATTGTATTCGATGCCTACCATGCCCTGTAGCTCAAGACCTGCCGCGCGCGCCGACTGGCATAGCTCAGACGGCTTGATAAAGGTTTTAAAATCATGCGTGCCTTTAGGCAGCATTTGCAACACGTATTCCGCGGCAAAAATAGCCAACAGGTAAGCTTTGGGTTTACGGTTCAGCGTCGAAAAAAACACCATGCCGCCGGGCTTAACCATTTTGGCGCAGGCGGAGATGATCGAACCGGGGTCGGGCACATGCTCAAGCATCTCCATGCAGGTCACATGATCGAAGCTTTCCGGCTGTTGCTCGGCCAGGTCTTCGGCACTGATCTTTTGATAATGCGCGTTTACCCCGGACTCAAGCCCGTGCAGATCGGCGATGTCGATCAGGTCTTCGCTCAAATCAATGCCCATCGCATCGGCGCCTTGCTTGGCCAGGCCTTCGGTTAAAATGCCGCCGCCGCAGCCGACATCAACAATGCGGGAACCTGACAGATCTGCATAACGCCGGATAAACTCGATACGCAGCGGATTAATGTCGTGCAGGGTTTTGAATTCACCCTGGGTATCCCACCAGCGTTCCGCCATCGAACCGAATTTATGGATTTCCTGCGGGTTTACATTGTTTGAAGCTGTCATCGTGCTAACCGTGATGTAAGGTTGATATAGTTTACTATATTAGTAGGTTATTCGTCATATGTTGTTCTGCCGAACAGTTTTCATGATACCCGATTTGCTTAAGATACATCCATTATAACGGCATATCGTAGAGTCCGGTATTTTCGGCATTGGCTATCTGCGGGACAAAAAAAAGGCCGATGCACAGGCACCGGCCTTTTTTAGCTCATCGAATTAAAGGCTGTTAACAGCGTTCAACTCTTGGAAAGCTTGTTCCAAACGAACCACCATGCCGACTTCACCGGCACGTTGCCAAACGCGTGGATCGTAGTATTTTTTGTTGGGCTTGTCGTCACCGTCAGGGTTGCCGATTTGGCCTTGCAAATAACCTTCGTTTTGTTTGTAGTAGTTCATGATGCCTTCCCAAGTTGCCCATTGGGTGTCGGTATCGATGTTCATTTTGATTACGCCGTAGCTGATCGATTCTTTGATTTCTTCTGCACTGGAGCCTGAACCGCCGTGGAATACGAAGTTCAGCGTGTTTGCAGGAACGCCGAATTTTTCAGAAACGTGTTTTTGCGAGTTAGCCAAGATACTTGGCGTCAATTTAACGTTACCTGGTTTATAAACACCGTGAACGTTGCCGAATGAAGCGGCAATCGTGAAGCGTGGGCTGATTTTGCTTAATTCTTCGTAAGCATAAGCCACATCTTCCGGTTGGGTGTACAGCATGGAATGATCCATATCGCTGTTATCGACGCCGTCTTCTTCACCGCCGGTGCAGCCCAATTCGATTTCCAGGGTCATGCCCATTTTGGACATGCGTGCCAGATATTGACCGCAGATTTCGATGTTTTCTTTCAGGCTTTCTTCAGACAAATCCAGCATGTGCGAGCTGAATAATGGCTTGCCGGTTTCTGCGAAATGTTTTTCGCCGGCATCTAATAAACCGTCAATCCAAGGCAGCAGTTTTTTAGCCGCGTGGTCGGTATGTAAAATAACCGGTACGCCATAAGCTTCAGCCACATTGTGTACGTGTTTAGCACCGGAGATGGCACCCAAGATAGCAGCTTGTTGACCTTCCGCTTTAAGCCCTTTGCCGGCAATAAATGCTGCGCCGCCGTTGGAAAACTGGATCACGATAGGCGATTTTACTTTCGCGGCCGCTTCCAACGCTGCATTAATCGAATCAGTGTTAATGACATTTACCGCAGGCAATGCGAATTTGTTTTCTTTGCAAATCGCAAAGATTTTTTGTACGTCATCGCCAGTGACAACACCGGGTTTTACTACATCTGAAATTTTCTGTGACATTAAAGGTTCCTGTTTCAATCTGTTACGTTGAGGGAGATCAAGCCGAAAGTCATTGCGGTTGCGGATAAAAAATACCCATAGCCCAATGCGGTCAGCCCTATATTATAAAGTGTGTTGATATAATAGGCTACTTGCCAATTGCCGATTATTTGCAGCTAAAGCTCTCTTACAAAGCGTCCAATTGCGCATAGGCCAGCATCAACCATTTGATGCCGACTTGCTTGAAGTTGATTTGCACCCGTTCCTGTGCGCCGGCGCCTTCCATTTGCAGCACTACGCCTTCACCGAATTTGGCATGGCTGACGCGTTGACCCAGCTTGTATTTTCCTTCTATTTGCAAAGATTGCGCTTTCGGTTTTACTGAAGTCACCGGATGACTTACGGTCGCGCGCATCCTGACTTCCTGAATATGTTCCGGCGGAATCTCGCGCAGAAAACGCGACGGCCTGGGATAAGTTTCCCGGCCGTATAAACGCCTGGATTCGGCATAAGTCAGATACAAGCGCTGCATGGCGCGAGTAATGCCGACATAGCAAAGCCGGCGCTCTTCCTCCAGCCGCCCGACATCATCGACGGACTGCTGCGACGGAAACAGGCCTTCTTCCATGCCGACCAGGAACACTTGCTTAAACTCCAGCCCTTTGGCCGAGTGCAGGGTCATCAGCTGTACGCAATCGTCGAAATCGTCGCCTTGCAGTTCGCCGGATTCCAGTGTGGCATGGGCTAAAAACATATCCAGCTCGCTTAAGCCTTCTTCGTCTTCGATGTCGCCGATTGCGGTGGCGTCGAAAAGCCGGGCCGCATTGACCAGCTCTTCCAGGTTTTCTACTTTTTCTTCATCTTTGTCGGTCTTGTCTCTTTTATATAATTCAATCAGGCCGCTTTTTTCGACCACCAGCTTGACCTTTTCATAAAGTTCAAGGCCTTCTGCCTGCGCCTCAAACTGCTTGATCAATTCCAAAAAGCCGATCAGGGCATTGGTCGCTCTGGCCGACAAGGTGCGCTGGTTAATCAGTACGATAGCCGCCGCCCATAAAGACAGGCTTTGATCGCGGGCTATGGTGCGAATATCGTCGATGGTTTTGGCGCCGATGCCGCGGGTCGGAGTGTTGATGACCCGTTCGAATGAAGCGTCGTCATTGCGGTTGGACATTAGCCGTAAATAGGCCAGCGCATTCTTAATTTCCGCCCGTTCGAAAAATCGTAGCCCGCCATAAACCCGATAAGGCGTACCGGTGGCCATCAGTCTTTCTTCGAACTGCCGGGATTGGGCGTTGGACCGGTACAAAATGGCGACATCCTTGCGCATGCCGCCCTCATTGACCCAGGCCCTGATTCGATCAACCACAAAATGCGCTTCATCCTGTTCGTTAAATGCCGCATACAAGGAAATCAATTCCCCTTCGCCGGCATCGGTCCACAGTTCCTTACCCATGCGGCCATCATTGACGCTGATGACTTTGTTCGCGGCTTTCAATATATTGCCGGTAGAGCGGTAATTTTGTTCCAGCTTGATGACCTGATGATTCGGGTAATGTTTTTGAAAGCTGTAGATATTCTCGATTTTCGCGCCGCGCCAGCCGTAAATCGACTGATCATCGTCGCCGACCACAAAGATATTGTCTTTGCCCTCGGTCAACAGCCGCAGCCACGCATATTGTATGGTGTTGGTATCCTGAAACTCATCGACATGCACTTGCCTGAAACGCTGCTGGTAATGCTCCAGCACATCGGGATTGTCGCGCAGCAATTCATGCGCCCTCAGCAACAACTCGGCAAAGTCGACCAGACCGGAGCGATCGCACAGCTCTTCATAAGCTTTATATATGATCAGCATTTGCCGCTGGAAGGGATCACCGGTTTCCCGCATATGGCGCGCCCTGATGCCCTCGTCTTTTTGGGCATTGATATACCACTGCACTTGGCGCGGCGGCCATTTATCCGCATCAAGATTAAGCGTAGCCAACAGGCGCTTGATAAGCCGTAGCTGATCGCCGGAATCCATTACCTGAAAAGTTTCCGGCAATTTGGCCTGTTTGGCGTGCCGCCTTAGCAAGCGGTGCGCGATGCCGTGAAAAGTCCCTATCCACATGGATTGCGCAGACATATTGAGCAGATCCTCAATCCTGCCGCGCATTTCCTTGGCCGCTTTATTGGTAAAAGTGACTGCCAGAATGCTGTGCGCTGACACACCCAACACCTGAATTTGCCAAGCGATGCGATGGACTAAAACGCGGGTTTTGCCGCTACCCGCTCCCGCCAAAACCAGCATGGCTTGAGACGGCGCGGTAACAGCCTGACGCTGGGCATCATTGAGGGGATCTATTATTGAGGTAACATCCATTGCCTAAAGCACCTGCTGTTGGTAATTTTTTCGCTTGCACATTTTTTGGAGCTGTGTATATTGCGTAAGTTCGATCATGACAGACTGAACCGTTGCTTTGCTAAAGATAATAATAACTATATCCTGAGGATTTTAAGATGAATTTTGATTTTAAACGTATGCTTAAATTTGAACATAATGTTGGCGAGAAAGAAAAGAAATACCGTCTATACGCGGGCTCTGCGCTTCTGGTTATTTCACTTTTCGTCCCTGGCGGTGAGGTCCTTTTATTATTGGTGGGATTGGTTCTTGTTGCAACCGGTTATTCAGGCTGGTGCCCGGTCTACTCAGGACTTAACAAAAATACCAATGAAACTGCAGGCGGCTCAACTGACAGCGCTCCTACAGAAAGCGACTCTACAGAAAGTTAAACTAGCTCGGGCACAAGGCTAAATTTCAGTTTGCCCTGTGCCCTTACTGCTTTTTAATCTTCCTTATGAAACTCACCTTCCAGCACATTGTTTTCAGTCGCTTTGGACTGCTGAAAATGCCCCCCGGCCTGAACCAGATAATGTTCAATCACATATTGGGCAATTTTTCTGCGTAACTGCGGAATTAAACAGGCAAAGCCAATTATATCGGTAATAAAGCCCGGCGTGAGCAATAATGCGCCCCCCACCAAAATAATCGGCCCTTCTACCATTTCATAAGCGGGAATCTCGCCTCGCGCCAAATTCTCCTGAAAACGCTGAAAAGTTGCAAAGCCTTGCTGCCTCAATAGCCATGCGCCCAGCACGGCGGTAAAAACTACCAGCAAAATGGTCGGAAACGCGCCAATAACTCCACCCACCTGTATCAGCAAATAAATTTCTGCGAAAGGGATAATCAGGACGGCCAGAAAGAGTATTTGAAAATTTCTCATCTAAAGTGTGCTCATATTGTAATCATCGTCGTTACAATATAAGGGCAATTTCGGTTAATTTCTAGGATAATATCTGACGCTCCAGTTTTCATGACCGGTAAACATGCCTGCTAACTATCAAATAATACTTTGTACTTGTCCTGATAAAGATACGGCGGAAAAATTAGCCCGACTGCTGGTTGCCAATCACGAGGCTGCCTGCGTAAATATTATACCCGGCATTACTTCTATTTACGCATGGCAGGGACAAATTGAATCCGCCCAGGAACACCTCTTGCTGATTAAGGCGCATAAAGACCTCTACCAGTCTATTGAAACTACTCTGCGCAACCATCACCCTTACGATGTGCCTGAAATAATTGCCGCCCCGATTGAGCGCGGCTTACCTGAATACCTGCATTGGATAGATTCATGCCATTCATTAAAAAAATAATTTTTCTTTGCTTTCTATCGATTGTTAGCCAGTCAGCTTTTGCGCTAAATACTGACGAAATCCTGCCGCCCAATCAAGCCTTCAAGGCTTCCGCAAAAGCGCTCGCAGCGGATCAAATTGAAATCTCCTGGGATATTGCCGAGGGCTATTATCTTTACCGCAATAAAATGCGCTTTGATTCCAAAACCGGGCAAATCCGCTTAGGCGAACCCGCTTTTCCGGCCGGACAGACTCACCATGACGAAAACTTCGGTGATGTGGTGATCTACCGCAACACCCTAAACGTGCCGGTCGCGGTAAGCGCCGAAAACGGGGCAGATGCACTGCAACTGCTGGTGCAATATCAAGGCTGCGCCGACCGCGGCATTTGCTATCCGCCGCAGAAAACCACCTTCGACCTGAAACTGCCTCCCCCTGCTGCCAAACTCGATCCGGTCAAGCAACTGATCAAAGGCGCTCAAAACCTAAAACTCAATTTGTTTGAAGATGCCCCGTCCGCCAGGAGCGGATTGACACGTTTAGCGCCCGAAGGGGAACGGTCAGGGACAGCCCGTTATGAACTGCTTCAACCGGAACAGGCTTTCGAGTTTTTTGCATCGGTCAAAGATGATCACACCCTGCACGTTAACTGGCATATTGCGGACGGCTATTATCTATACCGGGAAAAAGTTCAGCTTGAATTGATCAATGCTGACGGCGTAAAACTTGGCACATACGACATTCCCAGAGGAACACCCAAACAGGATGAAGCCTTTGGACAGGTCGAAACTTTCCATAAGGAACTGAGTTTCGACTTGCCGCTTATCCGTTCCAGCCAAGCGGCGCAAACCGTCAGCCTACAGGCAAAATACCAGGGTTGCGCCGACCGCGGCGTTTGCTATCCGCCGATGAGCAAGAAAATCGATCTGTCCTTACCCGTGGCTCAGCAATCAGTCGCGCAGGAACTTTCCGAACAGGATCAAATCGTGCAGTCCTTACATAAGGACAGCTTCGCGGTAACCCTGCTCAGCTTTTTCGGATTCGGCTTGCTGTTATCGCTGACCCCGTGCATTTTCCCGATGATCCCGATCCTATCGGGCATTATCGTCGGCCACGGCAACCGGATTAACACCACTAGAGCCTTTTTACTGTCGCTGAGCTATGTCGTGGCCTCGGCGCTGACCTACACGGTATTCGGCATCCTGGCCGCGCTGTTCGGCAGCAACCTGCAAACCGCTTTCCAGGAGCCTTGGATTATCGGCCTGTTCAGCGCTATTTTTGTGGCGCTGTCTTTATCCATGTTCGGCTTTTATCATCTGGAACTGCCCAAATCCTTACAGGTCAAACTGCATAATTCCAGCGAAATACACCGTGACGGCTCGCTCTGGGGCGCCGCCATCATGGGCGCACTATCCTCGCTGATCGTCGGTCCCTGTGTCGCAGCCCCCTTGGCGGGCGCGCTGATTTTTATCGGTCAGACCGGCGATGCGGTATTGGGCGGCAGCGCCTTGTTCGCTTTAGGTCTAGGCATGGGCGTACCGTTACTGCTGCTGGGCGCATCCGCCGGAAAACTGCTGCCCAAGGCCGGAAACTGGCTCAATTCCACCAAAGCCGTATTCGGCGTGATTATGCTGGCGGTCGCAGCGTGGATGCTCAGCCGGATTTTGCCCGGCAACGTAATGATGATGCTCTGGGCTATGTTGCTGATATTTCCGGCCATTTATCTCAGTGCCGTTGACCCATTGCCCGAAAACAGCTCAGGCTGGCGTAAATTATGGAAAGGCTTGGGCTTGATGATGCTGGCTTACGGCCTGTTATTGTTGATCGGCTTTAGCCTGGGCAACAGCAACCCGTTAAAGCCGCTGCAAGGACTCGGCTTGAGTACAGCTCAAGCCGCAGAACCGGGCATCAGTTTTGAACGAGTCGACTCCCTAGCTGCCCTGCAAGCCCGAATCAAGCAAGCTGCCGCCAATAATCAGCCGGTCATGCTGGATTTTTACGCCGATTGGTGTATCTCATGCAAGGAAATGGAAACCTATACCTTTGCCGACTCGCGGGTTAAACAGGCGCTTAAAGGCTATGTATTACTGCAAGCCGATGTCACTAAAAACTCGGATGACGATAAAGCCCTACTGGAAAAATTCAGCCTGATCGGGCCGCCGGCGATTTTGTTTTTCGGTCCGGACACACAGGAAAAAACCACCAACCGGGTTATCGGTTACCAGGATGCTGAGACTTTTATTAAATCATTGCAACGGGCAAAATAATGAAACAAGCAGGCTTGATTATTATTGCCGCGATTCTCGCGCTGGCTTTGGGTATATCGGCCCGGCATTTTTTTCCGCCTACTGAAACCTCCTCGACCCTCAGCACTTTACCCGAGTTCAACCTGCCCGATCTGTCCGGCCGGCAACACAACATTTCCGAATGGAAAGGCCGGATATTAGTGCTCAACTTCTGGGCGACCTGGTGCCCGCCCTGCCTTAAAGAAATACCCGACTTTATCGCCTTGCAGCAGCAATATGCCGACAAAGGCGTGCAGTTTATCGGCATCGCGCTGGAGGACAAGGAGTCGGTTGACACGTACGCCGCTGCAACTAAAATCAATTATCCGATTCTGTTGGGCGGCGACAATGGCATCACCCTGGCTCATCAGCTGGGAAATAATATGGATGCCGTTCCCTATACGCTTATTATTGACCGCCAGGGGCAGATCATATACCGGCATCGGGGAGAACTATCTAAAAAGCAATTACTGGAAATTATTGCGCCGTTTCTGAAATAAATTTCCAGCAACAAAAATCATTAAAGCGAATTTTGTTAAAACTCCAGTTCCAAATTGGCTTAGCAAAAATCAAACTTGGCTTCCCCGGATTCTGAATCGTCGGCATAGGCGACCTTGACATACTGATTACAGCCTTCGTTATTGGTGCTTGAATCCCAAACCAGCATGAGGCTATCGCCTGCCGCAATACCCTGACCGATATCGAAGTACCCCCAATCCGTCCTGTCCTCGGATACCAGAAGCTTAGTTATTTTGGTGCGGGTATTATTGTGCACTTTGAACGAATACTCTGAGTCGGCTGCTATTGCATTATTGATAGCAATCTCTCCCATGAACAATGACACTATGACTGTCAATGTGCCAATACAATTGTGAACTTTCATGGTCTTTCTCTCTAGTTTAAGACGCAACGACATGTCACGGAGTTCTTGTTTATATAATTGCATAAATTTTGTGCCAATCTTGCAAAGTCCACACACAATAGAGAGCCGACAAGAGTTTCTTTTAAAATCAGTCGACTTGTGCGTAATGACTTCAATCAGCGCGAATTCTGCCGCTAACTTTTGCTAAAAACATAATATCTGGACAAAATTTCATAAATTGGGCAAAATTGGCGGCTAATAATGCTTTTTCACCCCTAACTGATTTCAAGATTAATGGCGACTATCACCGTTTTAAATGGGCCGAATTTAAACCTGTTGGGTATTCGCGAACCCGGTCTTTACGGAAATCAAACTCTCGCCGACATTAAGCAACATCTTGAACAAAAGGCTGCAAAGCTGAACCTTGAGCTTAACTTTCACCAGAGTAATGCGGAACACGAAATTGTAGAACTGATACATAAGGCTTACCAAGCTCACGTTGATTTCATCGTTATCAATCCGGCGGCCTTTACTCATACCAGCGTTGCCATCCGTGACGCGCTGCTTGCAACCAAGATCCCATTTATAGAGGTTCACTTATCAAACGTCCACGCACGAGAACCTTTTAGAAAACATTCCTATTTCTCGGATATTGCCAAAGGCGTTATCTGCGGATTAGGCGCAACAGGATACGAACTGGCCTTACTGGCCGCTCATCAGATATTAACCGAGAGACACTAAACCATGGATATTAGAAAAATAAAAAAACTCATCGAGATTATCGAGGAATCAGGCATTGCCGAACTGGAAATCAAAGAGGGCGAAGAATCCATTCGCATTAGCCGTTATTCTGCCGCTCCTGCTGCCGTTTCCTATGCGCCCGCACCCGCTGCCGCCGCTCCTGCTGTAGCAGCGCCTGCCGCTCTGCCTACAGAAGAAAAAATCACCGGTCATGTGGTCAAGTCGCCGATGGTCGGTACTTTTTATCGCTCCGCTTCGCCCGGCACCAAGGTTTTCGTCGAAGTCGGCCAGTCCGTTCAAGTCGGCGATACCTTGTGCATCATCGAGGCCATGAAAATCCTTAACCAGATTGAGTCGGATAAAACCGGAACTATCACCAAAATTCTGGTTGAAAACGCTGAGCCTGTCGAATATGGACAGCCATTATTCATCATTGAATAACACCAAGGACGGGGAACTCATGTTCGATAAAATCGTTATCGCCAATCGTGGCGAAATAGCACTGCGTATTTTACGCGCCTGTAGAGAATTAGGCGTTAAGGTGGTTGCCGTGCACTCCGAAGCAGATCGTGATCTAAAACATGTCCGTCTAGCCGACGAATCTGTTTGTATCGGCCCTGCCGCATCCGTTGACAGCTACTTGAACATTCCGGCCATTATCAGCGCCGCTGAAGTAACCGATGCGGAAGCCATTCATCCCGGTTACGGTTTTCTGTCTGAAAACGCCGATTTTTCTGAAAAAGTAAAACAAAGCGGCTTTGTTTTTATCGGCCCCAACGCGGAAACCATCCGCATGATGGGCGACAAGATTTCCGCCAAGAACGCGATGTTGGCAGCCGGAATTCCTTGTGTCCCCGGCAACAATGATCCGCTGTCGGATGACAACAAAAAGAACCTGAAGCTGGCCCAGGAAATCGGCTATCCGGTTATCATCAAAGCTGCCGGCGGCGGCGGCGGCCGAGGCATGCGCACCGTGCATACCGAAGCCGCGTTAATAAACGCGATCGCCATGACCAAAGCCGAGGCAGGCACCGCTTTCGGCAACCCCACCGTGTACATGGAAAAGTTCCTGGAAGATCCTCGGCACATCGAGTTTCAAGTCATGGCGGATTCTCATGGCAACGCGATCCATTTAGGCGAGCGCGATTGCTCCATGCAACGCCGCCATCAAAAAGTGGTCGAAGAAGCGCCTGCGCCCGGCATCACCGAAGAGCAACGCAAATTTATCGGCGAACGTTGCGCCAAAGCCTGTGTCGATATTGGCTACTTGGGTGCAGGCACGTTTGAATTCCTGTATGAAAAAGGTGAGTTCTATTTCATTGAAATGAACACACGCGTACAGGTTGAGCACCCTGTGACTGAAATGGTAACCGGCTTTGACATCGTCAAGGAGCAGTTACGCATTGCGGCGGGGGAAAAGCTGTCTATTACTCAGGATCAGGTTAAAATTCAGGGACATGCCATCGAATGCCGGTTAAATGCCGAAGATCCCAGAACCTTTATGCCCTGCCCCGGCACCATAGACCAGTTCCATATGCCCGGCGGCCCCGGCATCCGTTGCGAGACTCATATCTACAATGGCTATAAAGTGCCGCCTTATTACGACTCGATGATCGGCAAACTGATCGCTCATGGCGAGGACCGCAAAAGCGCCATTGCCCGGATGAACACCGCGTTAAGCGAGATCATCATCGACGGCATTAAAACCAATATTCCGCTTCAGCACGACATCATGAATGACAGCGCTTTCGCAGCCGGCGGCCAAAACATCCATTATCTGGAAAAAAAGCTGGGGATTTATTAAGATTTAAAAATCTCCACCAAACCGCAAGGATATGCTGTGCATTTCCTTGCGGCTCTATTTAGCTATCTCTTTTATAAAGTCTTCCACTTATGGCCTGGCACCAAATTTCCGTTATTACCAATGAAGATCTTGCGCCCCGGCTTGCCGAGTTTTTCGACAATCTCGGTGCAGTATCCGTTACTTATATGGATGCCGAAGACGAACCGGTTTATGAACCGGCTATTGGCGAAACCAAAATATGGAGCAACACCGAGGTCATTGCGTTGTATGAACTGGATGCCGATCCCACGCTGATCAAGGCGCTGACTTACGCGCAGTTCAAGCCAGAGCAATTGCGCAACTGGCGGCATGAACAGATTGCCGACCAGGAATGGGAACGCGCCTGGATGGAATATTACAAGCCGATGAAATTTGCCGATAAGCTCTGGGTATGTCCGACCGACCAGGAGCAGTATGAGCCCGGCACGGTTTGCCTGACTCTAGACCCTGGCCTTGCTTTCGGAACCGGCACTCACCCGACCACCGCCTTATGCCTGGAATGGCTGGCCAGTCATGATTTGACCGGTAAAACCGTTATCGACTACGGCTGCGGCTCAGGAATATTGGCTGTTGCGGCGGTTCTATTGGGCGCTAAAGAAGCTCATGCGGTAGACATTGATCCTCAGGCAATCACCGCAACCCAGAGCAATGCGCTAAAAAACCAGGTGCAAGATAAAATCGCCTGCTACCTGCCTGAGCAGTTTACGCCATTTCAGGCGGACATCGTGCTGGCTAATATACTGGCAAAACCCTTAATCGACATGGCAGAGCAGATCTCCAATCTGGTCGCTTCCGGCAGCTACCTGGTTTTGTCCGGAATTCTGCATGAACAGGCCGAGTCGGTGATGAGCGCGTATCAACCCTATATAATATTCAACGCGCCGGTGCAACAGGAAGACTGGATCAGGCTTGACGGTATCAAGCGCTAGTCAGCCAATCCTGCTTGCGCACTCAATTGCAGGACGCAAACGGCTATTGACCGGGCTTAAGTAAATAGTCTGTTTTTTTAAGACATGCTCAGCCGGAGCCCGACATTTCGGATACGACAATCAGCCCGAACATTGCCGTACTGAAAACCAAAGTCGGCAGTTATACTTTCGAACTTACTTACTAATATGGCTCACCCGGAAATTTATTTAAAAAAGAATGAAGACAAACGTCTGCGCAAAGGCCATCTATGGGTTTTCAGCAACGAAGTCGACACCAAACGCACGCCGCTTGAACAATTCAACGCAGGCGATTTGGTACAAGTAAAAAGCGACGACGGCAAGGTGCTGGGCACCGCCTACATCAATCCTCAAGCCCTGATATGCGCCCGGCTGCTATCCAGAAAAGCCAACCTGAAGTGCGGCGCCAATTTTTTCAAAGAGCGTCTGACTACCGCGCTGACCCTGCGGGAAAAACTTTTCGACAAACCCTATTATCGTCTGGTTTTCGGTGAAAGCGACGGCTTGCCCGGTCTGGTCATCGACCGTTTCGGCCCGGTGTTGTCAGTACAAATCACCACCGCCGGCATCGAGCAACGCAAGGAATCACTGTTTGCCGCGCTGCATGAACTGTTGAATCCGAAGGCTATTATCCTGAAAAACGATAACAGCCAGCGGCAACTGGAAGGCTTAAGTATGGAATCCGAGCTGGCCTACGGCGAGCTTCCCGAATCGCTGATCATTGAAGAAAACGGTGCTCAATTTAAAGTCGACATTCTGGAAGGGCAAAAAACCGGCTGGTTTTACGATCACCGCAGCAGCCGCGCCCAATTGGCGGGCATTGCCAAAAACCAGCGCGTACTGGATTTATTTTGCTATACCGGAGCATGGAGCATTCCTGCGGCTTTGGCCGGAGCCTTGGAAGTCACCGGCGTCGATGCTTCGGAAAGCGCACTGGCGTTGGCAACGGAGAACGCTGCACTTAACGGGGTTCAGGATAAAACCCGATTCGTCCGTAGCGACGTGTTCGAATTCCTGAAACAGGCCCGGCAGGAAAACCAGCTCTACGATATTATCGTGTTGGACCCCCCCGCTTTAATTAAGCGCAAAAAAGATTTCAAGCAAGGCTACGAAGCTTATCGCCGCCTGAATCACTTGGCTTTACAGGTTTTGTCCAAAAACGGCATACTGGTTTCGGCATCCTGCTCTCACCACCTGAGCCGTGATAATCTGCATGAGATTTTACGCTCGTCAGGTCGGCATATAGACCGTCATTTGGTGTTTTTTGCTGAGGGAGGCCAAGGGCCTGACCATCCTATCGACCCGGCTGCTCCCGAGACCGAATACTTGAAAACTTTTTTTTGTTCCGTCTCTTCAAGCTTGTAAAATGTAAGGTATTTTATGGTCAATGCAAATGTTAAAGAGCCTTGCGTACTTTGCGGTCAACCGGTAGAAATTACCGGCTTCTCGCTGACCACGAGCGACGGTTTGCAAAAATTTTGCTGTGCCGGCTGCCTGAGCATTTATCAGTTACTTAACAAAGATAATGCCAAACCGACTATTACCCCACTGCTAACAACAAAACAATGAGGATATAAAAATAATGAAAGCTTGCGAGTCCTGTAGCCGCGTTGAAATCGGCAAAAATCATCAAAAAGTCCCCGTCGTGCAGAGGGGCATCGGCATGGTCCTGGTTTACCTGCCCATAATGACCCTTCCGTTTGTGTTTGCCAGCGCCTATATGACTTACTGGCACTTGCGGCTGATTGGCGCCAAAAATCTCAAAGCTTACTCCGACTTTCTACCTGACCGGGCCAGCCATCGCTATACCTTAAAAAATCAAATCACCATGCACGGCTCGTTTAAAGCCAGCACATCCCAGTCAAAACTGTTCTGGATACTCAACTGCACATGGTACTGCCCTTACAGTGTTGCTTTGTTTGAATGGCATGCCTATATGGTCAAGATCGTTGAGAACTGGTGGTGCCCGTTCGGCCATGACAAAAAAGAAGGCTATAGCAACGCCAAGATCGACAAGTCTTTCTGGCATATTTATCCAGAAGATATTGCCAAACTGGAACCGGAAGACCGCGACAACCCTATCTGGAATGACGACGGAGACAAGTAAGTTAGACGAAGGGCAAAAGACGAAAGGCTAAAAAGCCTCCCGTGCGCCTTTAGCCCTTCGCCCTTCGCCTTCCCTATGAAAATCGGTCCTTATCAGCTGGAAAACAACCTGATCCTGGCGCCCATGGCCGGTATAAGCGATCGTCCATTCAGAGAATTGTGCAAGCAATTCGGCGCAGGTTTGACGGTATCTGAAATGGTCGCATCCAATCCGGCTTTAAGCCAGCATAAAAGAACACTGTTAAAAACGGATCATAGCGGAGAAGCCGGCCTACGTTCCGTACAGATTTTGGGCACCGATCCGGGGCAAATGGCCGATGCGGCAAAGCTCAACGCCCAAAAAGGCGCTCAGATTATCGATATTAATATGGGCTGTCCGGCCAAAAAAGTCTGTTCAGTCGCGGCAGGCTCCGCATTACTAAGGGACGAAGCGCTGGTAAAACGCATACTCGACGCAGTCGTTAATGCGGTCGATGTTCCGGTTACGTTAAAAATCCGTACCGGCTGGGATATGCACAGCCGCAACGCTGTAGAAATCGCCCAAATAGCCGAAAATGCAGGCATTGCCGCATTAACTATTCACGGCCGAACCCGTGCCTGTAAATTTGACGGTCAGGCCGAACATGAAACCCTTAAACAAGTGAAGCAAACCATCAGTATTCCGGTTATTGCCAATGGCGATATTGATTCTCCCGAACAAGCTCAGTATGTGCTTCACTCAACCGGTGCGGACGCCATAATGATCGGCCGGGCCGCCCAAGGAAATCCATGGCTATTTAGCCAGATAAATTACTTTATTAAACACGGCAAACATCTTGAAAAGCCAACAATTAACGATATACACAGCACATTAATGAATCATTTGGACAAACTATATAGCTTCTACGGAAAAGCGAGCGGTGTTAGAATAGCAAGGAAACATATAGCCTGGTATTTCAAACATATTGAGTCCGTAGCTCAGGATGCTCGAAGTCTCATCAACCAGACACAATGCCCATCCCAACAAATAGCGCTGATTAATTCGGCCTTTAAACCTTTAACCACCGACCATGCTGGATAATATGAACGCATCCCAAAAAAGTGCTGAAGTCATTAACATAGACAGCAAGAAAATCTCCGCCATTCCCTTATCCGCGCACGTTAAACAGACAGTGGAGCAATATTTTTTGCACCTGAATGGTCATGATGCGGTGGATTTGCATGCAATGGTTATCGGTGAAGTCGAAAAGCCTTTATTGCAAGCCACCCTGGAACATTCCGGCTACAACCAAACCAAAGCGGCCAAAGCGCTGGGTTTGAGTCGCAGCACTTTGCGCAAAAAACTGGAATTCTACGGCCTGTCCTAATGCCCCAACGAAGCGGGTTTACCCTCTCCCTTTCATTCTGAGATCTGCATGAACAAAAAAGTCACTCGCGCGCTGGTCAGCGTATCCGATAAATCCGGCATCGTGGATTTTTGCCTGGAGCTTCATCAATTAGGCATCGAAATCCTGTCTACCGGCGGCACTGCCAAGACACTGGCTGAACACAACATTCCTGCAACCGAAGTTTCCGACTACACCGGTTTCCCTGAAATGATGGATGGCCGGGTTAAAACCTTGCACCCCAAAGTCCACGGCGGCATTTTGGCCCGCCGGGGTATTGATGACGCAGTGATGGCTGCAAATGGCATTAAACCGATCGATATGGTGGTGGTTAACCTGTACCCTTTCGAGCAGACCATCGCCAATCCAGACTGTGATTTGGAAACAGCCATTGAAAACATCGACATCGGCGGCCCGACCATGATCCGCGCTGCGGCCAAGAACCATGGCGACGTGGCAGTGATCGTCGATCCGGCCGATTACAGCGCAGTTATTGCCGAACTGAAAAACAGCAACGGGCTTTCTCATCAAACCCGTTTCAATCTGGCATTAAAAAGCTTTCAACACACGGCGCGTTATGACACCGCGATTTCAACCTACCTTGGCAACATTCATCGCGCCAGCTCCGGGCAGGCTAGCGACATACACTCCATCTCTGGCGATAACGGCGTGCAATTTCCTGAAACGCTGAATTTGCAGTTTTACCGTAACCAGACCATGCGTTATGGCGAAAACCCGCATCAAAACGCCGCTTTTTACCGCGAAATAACACCGGCCAGCGGCACAATTGCGGCTGCCAAACAGCTGCAAGGCAAAGAACTGTCTTATAATAATATTGCCGATGCCGATGCCGCCCTGGAATGCGTCAAATCATTTGGCGATCAGCCTACTTGCGTCATCGTCAAGCATGCCAATCCTTGCGGCGTCGCTCAATCAGACAGCCTGCTTACCGCTTACGACAAGGCTTATGCAACCGACCCGACCTCGGCATTCGGCGGCATTATCGCGTTTAACCGTGAACTGGACGAGCAAACGGCCGCGGAAATCGTCAAGCGCCAGTTTGTCGAAGTCATTATTGCGCCGTCGGTCAGCACGGCCGCACAAACTGTTCTGGCTGAAAAACAAAATGTCCGTGTGCTCGAATGCGGCCAATGGAGCAACGAGAAGCGACCGTCGCTCGATTTCAAGCGCGTTGCCGGAGGCCTGTTGGTTCAGGACAAGGATTTGGGCGAAATAACCGCTGCCGACATTAAAGTCGTCAGCAAACGCGCCCCGACCGAGCAGGAAATGGCCGATTTGCTGTTTGCCTGGAAAGTCGCCAAATTCGTCAAATCCAATGCGATCGTCTACTGCAAAAACGGCCAGACCGTCGGCGTCGGAGCAGGACAGATGAGCCGGGTTTATTCAGCCAGAATCGCCGGCATCAAAGCCGCCGATGCGGGTTTGGATGTGCCGGGTTCTGCGATGGCCTCCGACGCATTCTTCCCATTCAGGGACGGCATTGATTCCGCCGCCGAAGCCGGCATCACCGCCGTCATCCAGCCTGGCGGCTCGGTGCGAGATAATGAGGTGATTGCCGCCGCCGATGAACACAACATCGCGATGGTCTTCACCGGCATGCGTCATTTCCGGCATTAATTAAAGAACAACGTCCACGAAAGGCACGAAATACACGAAAATTTTTTATAACTCACTCTTTTCGTGCCTTTCGTGTTTTTCGTGGACAACTATCATATGGCAATCAAGTCGCCATAAAATACACGAGAATCACCATGAAAATCCTCATCGTCGGCAGCGGCGGCCGTGAACACGCCCTCGCCTGGAAAGCCAAGCAGTCAACCAAAGTCGAAAAAGTGTTTGTCGCGCCCGGCAATGCCGGTACTGCGCTGGAAGAGTCCGTTGAAAACGTCGCCATTGCCGTTAACGATATTGACGCATTATTGGCATTCGCCCGGAAAGAAGCGATCGCCCTGACCATCGTCGGCCCCGAAGTGCCGCTGGTGCTGGGCATTGTCGACCGTTTTCAGGAAGCGGGACTCAAATGCTTTGGCCCGACCGCAAAAGCCGCGCAACTGGAAGGTTCCAAGACTTTTTGCAAAGACTTCATGATCCGCCATCACATTCCAACGGCGAAATATCAGTCATTTACCGACAAGCAGCAAGCCATAGCCTACATAAAAGAGCAAGGTGCACCGATTGTGGTTAAGGCCGACGGCTTGGCGGCTGGCAAAGGCGTGATCGTCGCCCAGTCCGAACAGGAAGCGATCGCCGCTGTTGAAGATATGTTATCCGGCAATGTGTTTGGCGAAGCGGGCAATCGCGTGGTCATCGAAGAGTTTCTAACCGGAGAAGAAGCCAGCTTTATCGTCATAGCGGACGGCAAACACGCCTTGCCGATGGCGACTTCCCAAGACCATAAAGCTCGCGACAATGGCGACAAAGGCCCCAACACCGGCGGCATGGGCGCTTACTCCCCTGCTCCGGTCGTCACCCCTGAAATTCACCAGCGGGTCATGCATGAAGTCATTGAACCGACCTTAAAAGGCATGGCCGAAGACGGCTTGCCTTATACCGGTTTTCTGTACGCCGGCTTGATGATTTCCCCAGACAGCTCGGTTAAAGTACTGGAATACAACTGCCGTTTCGGCGACCCTGAAACGCAGCCGATCATGATGCGCTTAAAAAGCGATCTGGTGGAGCTTTGCGAAGCCGCGCTGGCTGGTAATCTCGACAAAACCAGCAGCGACTGGGACGAACGCGCCGCATTAGGCGTGGTTCTAGCGGCAGGCGGCTATCCGGACGCATCCCAAAGCGGCGCAGTTATTTCCGGCTTGCCGACCGAGGAACACGAAGACCGCAAGGTGTTTCATGCAGCCACCAAACAAGTCGGTGACGATCTGGTTACGGCCGGCGGACGGGTGCTATGCGCTTGTGCCTTGGGCCAAGATATTAAAGAAGCCCAGAACAAAGCCTATGTGCTAGCTAACGGCATCCATTGGGATAATGTCTATTACCGTACCGATATTGGTTTTAAGGCTATTCGGTGAGTTTTTGGCTTTCCTGTTTATTTATCTAATATAATTAAAATACGGTTTTTAGACAGATGTCAGAAATAAATGCCATTAATATTTTTAACAAGTATTTCGAGATGGTTCCTGCGGTTACCGACGAACTTAAGCATGAAGTATATAAATTACGTTATCAAGTCTATAGCACTGAAAACGGGGATAAAACTGGATTTAATAATTTTATAGATCATTCTGAGGAAATAGAATTTGATGAATACGACTCGCATTCAAGCCATTATTTGATTCGTCATCGTGAGCTCGGAATTTATATGGCAACTACCCGACTTATTTTGCCAAATGCCCATAATGGAAAAAAACTATTTCCAATAGAAAAACACAGTCAAATTGATGCTGTTGATTTATTAAAAACCATACCCCGGCATAATTTGGCTGAGCTGTCCCGATTTTGTATATCGAAAGAATTTAGGCGCAGGAAAAACGAGAAGAACTTATTGATCACTAACGATATCGTTGGTTCAGAAATTATATTTGAACAAGAAGAAAAACGGAGCTCTTCCTATTTGACACTGGCTTTGATTGCGTGTGGCATTAAAATGAGCTCTGAAAATAATATTCATTACTGGTACGCTTTCATGGAACCAGCTTTGACTCGAATTATTTCGGCATTAGGCATACATTTTGTTGAAATTGGTCCGTTAGTGAACCACTACGGCCTACGCCAACCTTGTGTGATTAAGATAGATGATCTCTTGGATGGCGTAGCCAAAAAAAATCTAAATCATTGGAATATGCTAACTAATAACGGGCAATTCCGGCTATAATAAATTACTTACCGGCTATCCGCCGCTGCAATATTGCCCCAACCTGTTACAAGCTCTCCATATTTCGCTTAGTTAATCAAAAGCCAATTGCCGCTTCAATATAGAAGCTTCTTCCCGGCAGCGGAATATTTTGCGGCAGTGCCGGACTGGCAGGCTCAAGATTATTAGCATCGAACATATTACGGATGGATGCTGTCAGATTAAGATGCCCAAATAGTTTCTTGCCGCGCAATGTTAAGTCAATCGTCTCATAATCTTTCAGTGATCTATTATCGTTTAATGCACTGGTTCGGCCGCCGATCCAGTTAACCTGCGGCTGTAATTGCCACTGCGGTAAAAACTGCCAGCCAACTGCTGTATATATATGATGTTCAGGTACACCTGTTACTCGGCTATTAGTGTCGTTGCTGCGGGCGTTTTGCCAAGCGTAATTGCCCATCACATTCCAATTTTCAGCGGCTTGCCAGTTCCATTCGAACTCAGTGCCGTAGCCGTTCTGATTGCCGCTATTTTGAAAGGTAACGGATCCTGCCGGTATGGCGATAAGATTCTTAATTTCATAATAATATAGATTAACCGCCGTTCTCAGTGCGGAGAAAGGCCGGTAATCAAAAGCCCATTCAACAGTGTTAATGGTTTCCGGCTTTAACTGCCTGTTTCCTACGATGACCGGATTATTCTGATTGCCTTGCTCTGAAAAATTTGGAGCCCTGAAAGCTTTGCCATATAACAGTTTGCTGGTCAGCCGTTCGTTAATATCCCAAACCAGGGCGGCACGTGGATTGATAGTGTTGCCAAAATCAGAATAGTCATCGAAGCGTACACCGGTTGTTAACTGCCAATGTTCAGCGAATTGCCATTCATCCTGCGCTACTGCTGACCAGATTGATCGATGGGTATCAGGTAAATACACAAACTGTGTACCCGTCACATCAGTTAAGGCACCATTAACTACTGAGGGCAGCGGCGCCCCATAACCGAAATTCCTACTCTCACTGGTAGTGATCTCTTCATACCGAAAGCCTGCGCCTAACCGCAACAGATGATTGTTCCAGCCCTGATAGATTGAACTCAACTCAATGGACGGAATTTTCTCTACTCGCCCTAAATTATTATTGACGCCATTAGGGAAAAACGTCCTTGGAACTAAAGGGTCAAGCGTATTGCTGATATTTCCAGTATCAGTAACCGGCAGGCTGGCATTGTTTGGAAAAACCTGAAATGCCGCGTTAAAATCAGCCTGCAGGTAACTGAAATGTGCCGTCAGCTCCCAATCGTCAAACCAGTCTTCTGTGGAGAAACGCACATCCCCCAGATATTGCTCCCCGTTAGCTTTACCGTTTGGATCTAGCGTTGCATTAACACCAGCGCGAGCACCACCATCAATTTCATTGAAGCCCCAGAAGCCGACATCCCAATGCTTGCGCTGCAATGAGAGATGTCCATTGAAAGTCTCATAGCGCGTATTCATTGCCCCAGGCGCTAATGAAGCATGGGTTCCAAATGCATTATCTTTAATGGTTTGAGCATCAGCATTAATAATCCGCCCGTCGTCGCCACTGGTATGTTGATATTGTAAACTGGTCGCTACGTCCCAGCCCGCCCATTGAGCACCATGCTGCCCCCACCCGCTCTGAGTGCTATGATCCCCTATACGGGCGCCGACTTTTGTGCCGTCAATATCATTGGCTTTTTTGGTAATGATATTGATAACCCCCGCAAAAGCATCCGCGCCATAAAGTGCTGACCCAGGACCTCTGATAACTTCCACTCGTTGAATTGCTTCAACAGGCAATTCCATGCCGGACATCGTTGTGCCACGGAACGGCGTAGTGATGCGCGTACCGTTTAACATTATCAAAAGTTGTGAATTGGTGGCGTTTTGTATACCGCGAACACTGTAATTATAATCATAAGTGCTTCTTTGCAAGCTGGCATGAACCCCCGGCACTGTTTCCAGAACCTCATGCAACTCGGTCGCGCCCATGGACTTGATTTGCTCAGCGGTAATCACGCTGGTTACTGCGGCAGACTGGAAAATCGGCTTTGGCGTTCCGGTGGCAATAGTGACGGGCGTCGCGGCTAGTTCAGCCGGAGACATGGCGAAAAAATCATCCACCTTTTCTGCCTCCGCCCTAACAGAATCACTGTAATAAAGCATCAGCGCCAAACAGTTAACAACGAGTGTGGTTTTGACTTTCATTTTGACGTCCCTGTAAAGAGGGTTATAAGTTTAAGCTCATTCAAAGGCACCGGTTTCCCAATCCCGTAGCCTTGCGCATAATCCACGCCTAAATCGCTAAGCAAATTAAAGATTTGTTCGTTTTCAACAAATTCGGCAATGGTCTTTTTACCCATAACATGCCCGACTTCGTTAATTGATTTCACCATCGCAAGATCCACCTTGTCGTGCAAAATATCCTTAACAAACAAACCATCAATTTTAAGATAATCGACCGGCAAATTCTTTAAATAGGCAAAAGAGGACAAACCGCTGCCAAAGTCGTCCAACGAAAACAAACAACCTCGTTCTTTTAATTGATTAATGAATTTGGTCGCATAGGATAAATTGGCGATAGCGGCGGTTTCGGTTACCTCAAAACAGATTTTATGTGCCGGAATTGCCCATTTGGAGAATTGCTCGGAAAGGAACACCAGCATAGTTTCATCGGACATCGACAAGCCGGACAAATTCACCGAGCAAACTGCCAAATTATCCAGAAAGCCCGGCTTATTTGCCATCCATTTAAACAGATTGGCAATGACCCATCGATCCAACTCAGACGCTAGGTTATAACGCTCTGCCGCCGGCAAAAATGCGCCGGGAGGAATAATGCGCCCATCCTCATCCTGATAACGAACCAACGTTTCAAAATGCAGGCCTTCCTCGTGATGAGCGATTGCTACGATCGGCTGCCCGTACAGGCAAAACCGATTCTGTTCCAGCCCCTGCTGAATTTTCTCCACCCATTGCATTTCTCCCTGCCTCATGGCCAACTCTTCATCGTCAGGACGAAAAACATGCACCCGATTTCGGCCGTTGTCTTTCGCCGCGTAACAGGCAGCATCGGCCTCTTTAAGCAGATTGACGGCATTACCGCTAGAGCTGTTGATAGCCGAAATACCGATACTCACGCCGATGGTAAAGCTTCTATCTTCCCAGGCAAAACGGAAATCTTTAACCAAATCCCGTAAATGCTCACAAGCTTGAAACGCATCATTTAACGAGCAATTGCCCATCAACACGCCAAACTCGTCACCGCCCAGTCGGGCTACAAAATCATGCTTTCTTATATTCCGTCTTAACAGTTCACCCAACTGTCTCAGCAATTCATCGCCAGCCAAGTGCCCACAGGTATCATTGACCACTTTAAATTGATCCAGATCCAGATAACACAAAGCATGCTCCGAATTATCGGTGTGAGCCAATGCGACCGCTTGCTTGATTAAATTATCGAACTGGGTGCGATTAGCCAAGCCTGTCAAAGCATCATGACTCGCCTGATAAGCTACTTTTTCGCTCAATAAGCGAGCTTCCATAATATCTTCGCCCACCAGCAATAAACTGCTCTGCCGATGTTCATTTTCAACCTGTCTCGCTGTGGCCCTAACCCAAATAATCCTTCCTTTATTACAGACCTGTCTAAGTTCCTGCTTATAGACCAGTAAAGGACTGGTCAAGCAATGTTCAATTAATTCATGCATGATAGGTATATCATCTACATGAACAAAATCAAAAATCGAACAACCTTGCAGCTCATCAACAGACAAGCCTAGATGCCGTGCACAGGTACGGTTAGCGGATAAAATACGACCGTCTACGGTCAGGTTAAATACCATCGTCGGGTTATCATTATAAAGCGCCAAATAGCGGTCTTTTGCCAGCGTCAAAGCCTGGTTTTGAGTTTCAACTGTGCTAATCAAGCCGTTAAAGGCATCAACAAGAACACCTAACTCATCATCATTAACTTTAACCGCCCTCAACGAATAGTCTTTGGTATCGCTGATTTTTTTAACTTTATCGACCAGCTTTTTTATCGGCAAGGAAATCAGCGTCAACAATGGCGTCGATAAAAAGAAACTCAGTATTGATACCCCGGCCAACACCAGAAGTATAAGTCCTGAAAACTGTATTCTGCGCCAATAGGCCTTGGTTAAATCAGCATAGATATAGACCGTACCCAATTGTGCGCCATCAACATCAACCAGTTCCGTTATATATAGATGCTCTTTTTCAAATCGGGTTACTTCAGATTTAATGGATAAAGGACACGCTGATGCCTTTTGTTTTTGCAATTGAGCGAAAACAGCGCCTTGTTCGTCATAAAGACACGCTAATTGTACATCGGGCAAATTACCGAAGACCGCCAGGTTTTCATTGGCCAAGTCCCGGTCCCCGAACATTAACGCCGCGGTACTGCGATTTCCTAAAATTCGAGCCAACGTTGACAAATCATCCTGGGTATTCTTCTGAAACTCCGTGATTTCCAGCACTATCAACAACAAACCGGCAAACAATAAAGAGGTAATACTGGAAAATGTTAAAATTAGCAGTAATTTTCGATTTATAGGCAGGTTATGAACAAATCTAATCATTGCTGCCCTCCCCAACAAGCTCAGCGACTTCCAATAATTTTGCGCTGATTTTTAAATCGCTCTGTTGCAGCATTTTTAGATTAATTTGTAACTTTATTTTGCCCTGCCTGTTAACAAAGCCGATCATCCCGCCCTGAGCAGCAAACTCTTTACTTTCACCCACGGTCAATGATTTATTGGTTTCTTGAATAGCCAACATGCTTTTGAGCATGTTGTTATCCTTGATGGAGGCACTGATAAAAAGGATATGGCAGTGCTGCTCTTTATTGAGATTATTAAACCTGAATAGTTTAATCGGCCGTCCAAATGCTGTGCGTTGTTCGATGGGGTCTATTAAATCGCCGAAAGGGTCCTCACCGACAATACAGAGATTGAAGGTTTCGCTCTCATTCTCAGGCCAAGTAATAAATTTGGTGAAATTATATAAATAACCGGCTTTTACTTTATATTCTACATTGGCATCATCAGCAATGGCCTGCAGTGAAAGCAATAAAACCATGAAAAAAATAACACCCGATAAGCTGATAATCTTCATCTATTCTGACGCATGGGATAATTGAATGAGTATAGACATTTTTTCGGGGTATTTTTATTTTCACTTAAATTTTTATTATTAGTATGCAGTAAAAAGTCGTTTTTGTTTTACCGTATACTTTTGATCCCTGGTTCGACCTAATCGGCCCAACATTGCCAGCATTCGCTAAAGCCGATCTATCGTGGCAAATTAGCCATTTGTCTTAATTTCCCGAAACGTTAAATTAATCCGTGGCGTTTTCCATTTTTTCGTTTTTGGCACCGAATGCATCCAATGCTGCTGCAAGATTCCGGCCATGACCAATAAATCGCCGTGGCCTAGAACAATATCCAGCTTTTCCTTGCATATTTTATGATGCAGTTTAAATAGCCGCTCGTCGCCGAAGCTCAAAGACGCAATCACCGGATTCAGACCCAGCTCTTTTTCATCATCGGCATGACAGCCCATTGAGTCGTCCCCGTTGCGATACATATTGGCCAATACACTGTTAAAGGAGCACTGGCATTGCCGCTCCACCCTCTCCCTAATGGCCTGCAACACGGGTGACCACGGCAGTGGCCGATGGTTAACGCCCGAATAGCGGTACCAGGCATCTTTATCTCCATACCAACACATCAGGCGGGGCACTTTAACCCATCTGCCGTAGATAAAAACGGTTTCTTCCTGCCAACTCAGCTCGGCTTGCAACTGCGCAAATAACCGATCGGATTCCGGCAAACTGTAAAACTGCTTGATTAAATAAAGCTCGCCGTCAAAGGGGACTAAATTAGTTGTCATTAAGAGACAGCAAAAAACCGTTTCATCACTCTGATCATATAACCGTGATCCAGCACTCCGGCGCTTTCCCTGATGCTGTGCATTGCCCACATGGGATTGCCGACATCGATTGAGCGGATACCGAGCTTTGCGGAGGTAATTGGCCCTATGGTGCTGCCGCAGGGCAAATCGCAGCGGTGCGAATATTTCTGGTACGGCACGCCGGCCTGTTCGCACCAGTCGGCAAACATCGCTGCCGACACACTTTCCGAGCTGTAGTTATGATTGGCGTTGATTTTAATCACCGGGCCTTTGTTGACGGTGACTTTATGACCGGGATCGTAGGCATTGGGAAAATTGGGCTGATAGGCATGCGCCATATCGGCACTGATCATGAAGCTTTTGGCCAGTGCCCTGGCATAATCCTCTCCGTCGGTTGCGGTCGCCAGCGCGATGCGGCCAAGCACATCGGGCAGAAAACTGCCGTCTGCGCCTTTGCTGCTTTCACTGCCGATTTCTTCATGGTCGAACAGCGCACACACCCGTGTGCCATCCGGTTGCATAACCGCGACATCAAGCAACGCCTGAAGTGCAGCGTGACACGATGCCAGATTATCCAGCTGGCTGTCTGCATAAAACTCGCTTTCAGATCCCCAGAAAGTGCCTTGCTGCGTGTCGTAAACAGCCAAATCCCAGGATAAAATACGTTCAGCCGCTATGCCTGACTGCTGTTGCAGCAACGCCGAAAAGTAAGTTTGCGGCAGTTGTTCTTCGGCCGATGCCGACAAGATCAGCGGCAATTCGGTTTGCTTTTGCAGCTTCAAGCCTTCTTCATTAACGGCCCTATTCATATGGATGGCCAAATTAGGCAAGCGCAGCAATGGTTGATCGAATGCGACCAGCATACTGGCTATCTCGTCCTGATCGTTTTTATAAGCGATTCTTCCGGCAAGACTTAAATCCCTATCGGTAAAAGTCGCCAGTATCGGGCCGCCGTATATTTCGACCCCCAATCTCGTCAAGCCGTCCGAGCTGCTGGCGGCATTCGGCTTGATTCTCAAACCGGGCGAATCGGTATGCGCGCCGATAATTTTAAAGCCGGTTTCAGCCAGCGGTTTTTGCCCCGCTATAAACAGGATAATCGAGGAATCATCGCGCACCACGTAATACCGACCGCCCGGCTGCAATGTCCACTTGGCCGTTTCGTCAAGACGTTGCCAGGCCGGTGTTTGCGTTGCAAGCAGCGTTTCAATGGTTTTAACGACGTGCCAGGGACTGGGACTGGCGTCGATAAAATCCAGTAAATTTTGAACCTGCGCTCTACTCATGATCTCTCTTTCAAGTCTAATGCCGCGGAATTAATGCAGTAGCGCAGTCCTGTCGGTTGCGGGCCGTCCTCGAAGACATGGCCTAAATGCGCGCCGCAGGATTTGCAAGTCACTTCCACCCGGCGCATGCCATGGCTGACATCAGTATGTTCAGCGACACTGTGCTCGGACAACACATCCCAAAAACTCGGCCAGCCGGAGCCTGAATCGTATTTGGTCGTCGAATCGAACAGCGGATTGCCGCAGCAAATGCACTGATAAATACCTTCTTTTTTGCAATCGACATATTTGCCGGTAAAAGGCGGTTCCGTCGCTTTCAAGCGACAAATATTAAATTGCTCGGGCGTCAATTTCTGTTGCCATTGTTCATCTTTGTTGCGTTCTTTATCTGTCATAATTTTATCTCATAACAAGCATTTATAGTGATCCATATTGTACGCGCTCAAGACCGCATAGCCAAAAGACTGCATGCCAAATTGATATGAGAAAAAACATCGATTAGTTATGATTTTTGCCTATGATACAATGCAATAGTTATTGAATTTTAAATACGTGATCAACCATGACAGAACAAATGACTAGCGGGTTCGAATTAATGTTTACCGGGATGGGCATAGTATTCCTGTTTTTGACCATGTTGGTAGTCGCTATCAACCTCATGTCGGCACTGGTGCAACGCTATTTCCCGGAAATACCCGTGTCAAGGTCAGTTCCCGGCATTACCAATGATATTGACAAAAGCGTTGTTGCGGCGATTACTGCCGCCGTACACCAATACCGCAAAAACCATAACTAATGACCCAAAAGCCAAAGATTAAAAAATTTACCAAGGTTTCAGGAGAAACAACAAGCATGTCCACCGTTAAAAAGCAGCCCTTAGGTATCACCGAAGTCGTTCTGCGTGATGCCCATCAATCCATTTTGGCAACCCGGTTGCGCATCGAAGACATGCTGCCGATTTGCGCAAAGCTCGACCGGATTGGCTATTGGTCTATCGAGTCCTGGGGCGGCGCGACCTTTGATGCTTGTATCCGTTACCTGGGCGAAGACCCTTGGGAAAGACTGCGCCTGCTGAAAGCTGCAATGCCCAACACGCCCCAGCAAATGCTGTTTCGCGGCCAGAATATTCTGGGCTACCGGCATTATGCCGATGACGTGGTGGATAAGTTTGTCGAGCGTTGCGTAGTCAACGGTATTGACGTGTTCCGCATCTTTGATGCGATGAACGATATGCGCAACATCGACCATGCGGTCAAAGCCGTGCTGCGCACCGATGCTCATGCACAAGGCACCATTTCCTACACCACCAGCCCTGTGCATACCATGGATTTATGGGTGGGCTTGGGCAAACAGATTGAAGACATGGGCGCGCATTCCATCTGCATCAAAGACATGGCCGGATTGCTCAAACCTTACGATGCGTTTGAACTGGTCAGCCGCCTGAAAAAGAGCACCAATATCCCGATCCATCTGCACTGCCATGCCACCACCGGCTTGAGCGTCGGCACGTTGATCAAAGCCGCCGAAGCGGGCGTGGACAATGTCGATACCGCCATTTCGTCAATGAGCATGACTTACGGCCACAGCCCCACCGAAACTATTGTCGCCAGCCTCGAAGGCACCGGCCGGGATACCGGCCTAGACTTGGTCGAAATGGAGCACATTGCCACCTATTTCCGGGATGTCCGTAAAAAATATGCGCAATACGAAGGCAGCTTAAAAGGCGTCGACAGCCGCATCCTGATTTCCCAAGTGCCGGGCGGCATGTTGACCAATATGGAAAGCCAGCTAAAAGAACAAGGCGCTTCCGACAAGTTCGACGAAGTCCTGCTGGAAATCCCACGCGTCCGCGAGGATCTGGGCTTCATCCCACTGGTTACGCCAACATCTCAAATCGTCGGCACCCAGGCTGTGATTAACGTGATGAATGGCGAACGTTACAAAAACATCACAAAAGAAACCGCCGGCGTGTTAAAAGGCGAATACGGCGCAACGCCGGCGCCGGTCAATAAAGCTTTGCAGGAAAAAGTATTAAACGGCGCGCAGCCGATTACCTGCCGTCCGGCCGACCTTCTGGCGCCCGAAATGGACAAATTGGTTGCCGAGGTGCGTGAAAAGGCTCAAGCCGAAGGCGTAAGCCTTTCTGCCAATATCGAAGAAGACGCGCTGATCAACGGCTTGTTCGCGCAAGTCGGCTGGAAATTTCTGGCCAACCGCGGCAATCCGGCCGCCTTTGAAGCCGCACCGGATGCGCAAGGCTTTGCTGCCGCCAGTGCAGCACCAGCCTCAGCCCCCACGCCACCACCGCAACCGATGACGGAAACCTATACCGTCAACGTCGATGGCAGGAATTTCAGTGTTATCGTTGGAGCCAACAACGCAGACCTGACGATTCAACCTGCCGCCAGCGCGACCCATGCCGCGCTGATAGCCAGCAGCGGTGCCGTAGTTGAATCGCCAATGGCCGGCAATATTTTGAAAGTTCTGGTCGACGTGGGCAGCATCGTTGCCGAAGGTGATGTCGTCATCATCATGGAAGCGATGAAAATGGAAACCGAAGTACGTTCCAAAACAGCCGGAATCGTCAGCACTATTAACATAAAAGAAGGCAGCGCCGTTGCCGGAGGCGATGTGCTGATTTCGTTATAAAAGAAATCCGAGAAACCGTAGTGTCCACAGGGCATAAAGGGCGGCCATCCGGTCGCCCTACATGATTTAATAAAGAGACATCTCATGGAAAATATCATTTCACTCTGGCATAGCACCGGCATATACAACTTCACCGGCGGACAGGCCTTTATGATGCTGGTCGGCTTTTTGCTGCTGTTTCTGGCCATAAAAAAAGGCTTTGAACCTTTGCTGTTATTGCCGATAGGCTTTGGCGCCATACTCAGTAATATTCCGGTTGCCGGTATCGCCGAGGAAGGCGGTATTTTGTACTATTTGTATTTCGGCATTAAAACCGGATTGTTTCCATTGCTGATATTTATGGGCGTCGGCGCAATGACCGATTTCGGCCCCATGCTGGCAAACCCTAAAACTTTGCTGCTGGGCGCTGCGGCGCAGTTCGGTATCTTTGCCTCATTATTGGGCGCACTGGCGCTCAACGCCATACCGGGACTGGAATTTACTATAAAAGACGCCGCCGCAATCGGCATTATCGGCGGTGCCGACGGCCCGACCGCAATTTACGTGGCGTCAAAATTATCGCCTGACTTGTTGGGAGCTATCGCAGTCGCGGCATATTCGTATATGGCTTTAGTGCCGTTAATACAGCCGCCGATCATGCGCGCCTTAACCACTGAAGATGAACGCAAAATCGAAATGCAGCAGCTGCGCGTAGTGGGAAAAACCGAGAAAATCGTTTTCCCCTTAATGCTGCTGGTTATTTGCACCCTATTGCTGCCGTCAGCCGCACCTTTAATCGGCATGTTCGCACTGGGTAACCTGATGAATGCCTGCGGCGTGGTTGAGCGCTTGAGTCAAACCGCACAAAACGAGCTGATCAACATCGTCACTATTTTCCTGGGATTAGCGGTAGGTTCAAAGCTCAGTGCTGATGCTTTTTTGCAAATCAAGACACTGGGCATTCTAGGCTTAGGAGCGATTGCCTTCAGTATCGGCACGGCGGCTGGCGTGATCATGGCGAAAATAATGAATAAATTCAGCAGCATTCCGATTAATCCCTTAATCGGCGCAGCCGGTGTTTCCGCAGTACCGATGGCCGCACGGGTAGCCAACAAAATCGGACTGGAGAGCAACCCGCATAACTTCCTGCTCATGCATGCCATGGGGCCTAATGTTGCCGGAGTGATTGGTTCAGCGGTGGCGGCGGGAATTTTATTGAGTTTGGTTAAATAACCATCTTAAGGATAAAAGCAATCCTGTTGATTTAAACCGTTGCTGATGAAAGACAGGCGACCAAAACCCAGGCCGCCTCGTCGTTTTTAAATGCCTGAGGGTGGCTATCCCCTATTAAGCGGCTTTCATCTTGTGCTTTCCATCCCAATAAGATGATTTTTTTATTGCCTCGATTGTTTTTTCAAATCCCTGCTCCACTCCGGATTTTAACTGATCAACCAAATGCTTCAGCACTGCTTCCGCATTGGCGCCCAGCTCCTTTCCAATGACAGGCAATGCATCTAGCCTTTGCATCACCGGCGCCGCTAACCACACGTGAAAAATAACCTGACTCTGCATCGGCAGCCCCTGTACAACAATAATAGCTTTGTCGTACCACAGCTTGCATGGATGGATGATTTTTTGCCCGACCCGATGTTGACCGTCTTTTACAGTGTTGTCGACCAGTTCAATAACTTCTCTAATCACTAGCCTGGCCGGCTCAACGACCCATTTTTCAAAATATATGACTGCCTGATCAGGGCATTGATGGACTATATTTGAAGTGGTATGAATATTTTCGTGAATCAACAATTTCTTCTTGCTGATGAAATCCTTGGCTTCATGAACAATGCCCTGAATGACTTCAATCTGCTGCTGAATTTGCACTAAAGCCGGGTTGATTATTTTTTCGTCGATGCCGTTCTTGATTTGATCCCTGCATTGGTGAATTGTAAATAAGGTTTTTTTCAACAACGATTGTTGCGCATATGCCAATTTTAATTCCAGCTCATGAATCTTTAGATCACGCTCAGTTAAAGATTTTTTCAGTAAAACGATAATTTTCTTATTTGCGTTCAGCTGCTCGGAAAGCTTGGCCACTTCCGCTTCCAGCTGAGTTAGTTTCGTCAACTTGCCTGATTTGGTGCCATTACCAGATGCCATATCCGCCTCCTATCATGTAATTGTTTATATTTATTATTATCCTGCCAACAAAGGCAAACTCATACATAACAAACAACCAACCTGGCTGTCAACAAACAAAACACTTTCAGCAGCTTTCTACTTCTGACGGCACCTCGTAAAAATTTATAGCATCGAGATAACGAAACCCATGACACTAGCTTTGCAAGCTATTGAGTTTGCGCCTCTATTTTTTGACGCTGTTGATCCGCCGTCTCCTGAACCTGTTGCTCAACCTGCTTGGACTGCTCCAAAGTTTCCAGTTGCGTTTTTAATGGCTCCGGATTGACTGCTTCAACCTGTTTATCGTCTTTATTGCAGGCGGAGATTGAAACCAGCGCCAGGATCGCCACCACTCTAAACAATAATTTCATGTTTATTTCCTTGCTATGCTTCAGATTTAAGGCAACTGACTTATTTCAGAAACCTTGCCGTAATCAACACCAACACTAATGACAAAACTGCTGGCCTCTTCGATATTCATCGCGGATTTAACGACTTTCGATTTTCCGACAATCACCGTAAAACCGGATGTCGGGTTCGGCGATGTAGGGACAAACAACACATATTTATCATCGTACCGGTTGGTCACATAAGCAGTCATCCACACTCCGTCTTTTGGGTATTCGACATAAACCACTTCTTTTGCAATAGTCCGGTCATGAGATGAAAACATGTTGACAACTTTTTTAAGCACCCGATAAAGCGTGTTCATCAATGGAATTCGCTCGATAATATGGTCAAACGCGCCAATCACCCAGGAACGCCCCTCCTGAACTAATTTCCGGCCAATGTATACCAGAATAAAAAAACTAATCGCAAAGACCAAAATCGTATAGAGATAATTATCGGCATAGCCGTAGACCATTTGAAACAAATCGGAAACACGATCTTTTACAAAAATCATAATTTCCAAAATAACGACTATCGGAATAACCGCAAGAGCGCCAATCAGGAAATAATTAAACAGCTTTTTAACCAACTCTTTCATTTTCTCTCTCCAGTTCTACAAAGATTTTTATTATTAATTTTATTACCGACAAAGTCGGATAAAAACAACAAGGGGGCCCAACAACACATCCCCAAAAATAGACTGAACCAGGGATGTTGCAACAACCGTCAGCAAAATATTGACCTACATGACATTCGGCTTTAATCGATGCCATTTCCGCACGTCATTATACCCGAGGCCGAAACTAAGCAAATTTATGATTCTAGAGCATCACATTTTCTTCCCAAGAATAACTCATGGATCACAATGTGCCAGCCCTTCCGGCTCTCATCATAACTGTCAACCGGCGTGCATTAACGCTACGCCATGCTGCACCTAATAGCCGCCAACAATCTCAACACAACTTCGCCCGCCGCCCTGTTTTTCAACCACCACCTTCGCGCCAATCCGCTCAACCAAAATAGGCACATGCGAGATAACGCCGACTTTCCTGCCCAAAGTTTGCAAGGTGTCGAGGCTGGCGATAGCGATATCCAGCGTTTCCGGGTCCAGGCTGCCGAAGCCTTCATCGATAAACAGGGATTCAACCTGGGTTTTGTTGGATGATAATGACGCCAAGCCCAAAGCCAATGCCAGCGATACCAGAAAGCTTTCGCCGCCGGACAGACTGTGTACGCTACGCACGTCATCGGCCATATCGCGGTCGATGATTTGCAGCTCCAAATCGCTGCCCGGAACGCGCTGCAAAGCATAGCGTTTAGCGAAGTCTTCAAGATGCCGGTTGCTGTGCGCCAGTAATGCTTCCAGAGTCAGGCTTTGAGCAAAAGTCCGAAACTTGGCGCCGTTTTTTGAACCGATCAATTCATTCAGACTTTCCCATTGCTCCCAACGCTCTCGCTGGCCGTCCAGTTCCGCTTTCAATAAGCGTCCGGCCTCGATCCTTTTATCGTCTTCCCGCAGCAATATGACTTGCTCTTCTTTTTGGCTATGCGCAAGCTGTCTTTGCTGCTGCAATTCTTCCGATAATTTATTGGCATCTTCCTCAGCTATTTCAACAGAATGACTTTGTTGTCTTAGACAATCGGATTTAACCTTTAATAAGACCGATGCCTCTTGCAGAGCACGTTCCAGCATCGCCATTTGAGTTTTCTGTTCGGACAGCCAGTACTCGTCTTTTTCCAGTAAGCGGCTTAATTGCTCAAGGTCGATGGCTTGCTTTTGCAATGATTGGTTCAACGCACTGACCGCCTTATCCAAATTATCGTGACGCCTGCCAAGTTCGGTTTGCCAATGCTGTTGAGCCTGCTTATGAGCTGCCAACTCGGTTTCCGCTTGGCTGACAGTATTGCCGGCCTGCTGGTGAGCAGCTCTTGCGGTCTGCACGTTTTGGATAACAGTTTGTTCGTAACTGTCGGCGCTAACATTCGGCAGTATCACCTCGCGCTCGGCTAACAATTTTTGCTGCTGTTCCGTTTGGCCGTTTAATTCGGCCTGTTTCAGCCGGTGCTGTTGTCGGCATTGATTCAGCGCCTGCTCGGCGAGTTTTTGATCTTGGTTGGTTTTTTCCAGGGCTTTGCCGGCGGCTTCAAGCTGTTGTTCGGTGCGCTGGAATTGCTGCGCTTTTAACGCGCACTCCCGCCTGAATTTTTCAGCGGAATGCTGCAAATTAGTTTGCCAGTTGTCCACCTGTCGGAACGGCTGCGCCAATAATTCAATAATCGCTTGCAGTTGTTTATCCAGCTCCACCATATTGGCGGCGACATGTTCCAGGTCGGCTTTATTCTTGGCCTGTTGCTTATCCAACTCGGCGTAGTCGGCAGACAATTTTTCTTTGCTCTGTTGATCAGTAGCAAATAAATCCTGCGCCGCTTTAAGCTGTCTTTGTAATTCAAGAGCCGCTTTTTCCTGTTGCTTGATGAGCTCCAGAGCCGAATTGATCTGCTCGCCGTGACTTTTAAGTACTGGCAAAAGCCGGCTATCGGCGACCAGAAAATCCGGTTTATCGACCATAGCCAGAACTGTCCAATCATCACCGTATTGGATCAGTTTTGTCTGCGCTTCGGCCAAGTTATCGACCAATACTGTTTTTTGTTCCTGGCCCTGACTGATGCCCTTGGTCAGTTCGGCGATAGTTTTAATCAGCGTTTCATGTTGGCTTTCCAACTCGGCGACCCGCGCCGACTGTGTTGCGGCCTGCTCATTGCCCAGGCTGACATGCTCTTTCCAGGGATGTTCAAGCGCTCCGCAAACCGGGCAAGGCTGGTCATCCTGCAACAAAGCACGGAATTGTTCAGCATTTTTATGCGCCATTGCCTGCATCAGCTCCAAAGCTTTTTTCGCTTCGGCCAGGGCTGCGCTATTCGTGATCTGCTGCTGGTTTAAGCTTTGCCGTTGCAGCGTACCGTCATTAATCGCCTGTTCGGTAGCTACCAGTTTATCGGTGTCTTGCTGGATAGCTTGCTGCAACTGCTGGGCATTACTCGCCAGACTTAGCGCCTGGGCGGTTTGCTCGCGCTTGGTTTCAAGATCGCCTTTGCTGCGATGCAAATCTTCAAGAGACTGCCGGCTGTCCTGTGTTTTCAATTGCTCCAGCGTTTGTTGGTGCAATTCCAGCTTTTTATGATTGTTATCGATCGCCGACTTTAACGCTGCCAAACTATGTTCGTCGTTGGCAATCGCCAGCCTTAGCCGGTCCGCTTTGAGCACGGCGTCTGTGTTCCGGGTATTCAGCGTTTGGTAGCGCTCCAGCTCGCCATCCCATCGATTCCATTCCGCGGCAATCGATTTGATCGCCTGATTTTGCTCCAGCCAGATATAAAGCTGTTGCAGTTCCGCGGCTTGTTCCGCCTGTCGAGTTAACAGCAATTGGTATTCTTTTTCGCCGTTGTCCAGCGCTGCAAGCAATTGGCGTTCTTCGAGAGCCAGGGTACCGACCGCTTGCCGGATAACATCGATTCGGGTATCCAATGCCCTGGCTTGTATTAATATCGGCTGCGCCTGCTGTTGCTGCCGTTCGGACTGGGTTAACGCCGCGGCCAGAGTTTCGAGTTGCTCCTTTGCGCTTTGCAGTTTTATTTCAGCGGCTAGCTGCTGAGCACTGCTGCCTTGAAGTTTTTGCTGGGCATCACGATGTTCGGCATCTGCTGCCTGGTACTGGCTTAGCAACGGCCTTAACGGTTGCGCGGCTTCGACTTTGCGTATCAACTGCCGATCGTCTTCGGCCGTATCCCAGGCTTGCTGGCGGACTGCAAGATTGTCTCGAGCAGCCTGTTCGGCTTGTTGCAGTTTTTTCAGTTCGGCATACCCGTCGATGATTTTCTGGTTACAAGCGATTTGCAGGTCAATATCGGCCAACTGGCTGACGAATCGGTCCCGTTGCTGTTCGAGCAATTGACGGGCATCGGCATCCAGCGGAATTTGATCCTGCATCCGGCTTGTAATCTGGCTTAGCGCACCTTTTTCCAGGCTGGCCCGATCAAACGCGGCGATGGACAGCTCGGAATACAGTTCGGTGCCGGTGATGCGCTCCAGCAGGCTGGAGCGCTCGTCTTTTTTGGCTTTCAAAAACGCGGCAAAATCGCCCTGAGCCAATAACACCGAGCGGCGGAACTGATCGAAGTTTAGGTCGATCAACTCGCTGATCGTTTCCAGCGTATTCTTCTTGCCCTGGCCGATGCGCTGGCCGTCGTCGATTTTGATCAACGCGACATCCTGCGCCTGCAAGCGCCCGTCCACTTTGCCCCGAGCCTTGCTGACTTCCCAGCGCGCACGGTAGTGCTGCTTGTCCTTGCCGATAAAATCCACTTCGGCATACGCATGGCTGGTGCCGCGTCGCAAGATCGAGCGCACGTCATTGCTGGTCACGCGCAGGTTTTCGTCCTCGTCTTTATGACCGACCGCAAAACCGTGGCCGTCCGGCAAGCGCGGCATTTTGTCATACAGCGCCAGACATAAGGCGTCCAGGATCGTGCTTTTGCCGGCGCCGGTTTGTCCGGTAATCGCAAATAACCCGGCCTGCGCCAACGGCCCTGAATTGAATGAAATCTCGAACGGCTCGGCCAAGCTGGCCAGGTTTTTTCCGCGTATCGCTAAAATCCGCATTATTCCGTTCCTTGCAGGCTTTCAACCAATTCATTAAACAGCGCATTCATGGCTTCGGGTGCGTCCTTGTCATATTTGTTTTGGTAGCAGCGCTGGAAAACATCCAGCGGTTGCAGTTCTTCCAGGCGTTCTTCGATTTTTAAATCGGCCAGACTTTTTTCGCTGCCGCTGTAGGCGGTGGAGATTTTCAACAAGCGCACCGGCAGTTTGGCGATCACGTCTTCAATCTGCTGGCGCAATCCGGGTTCCGGTTTTTCCAGCCTGATGCGCAATTCAAGCAGTGGCCTCTGCTCGATCGGCAAATCGTCCAGCGTCAAACTTTGCAAATGCTCGACCACTTCCGGCAACACGGCAAAATCTTTACCGTTGGGGATTCTTAATAATTGCACGCTACGGGGAATTTTAACGGCGACGGTTTCAACCGGCTGCCCCGCTTTGACATCGACTTGGACAATCTGATGCGGATAATCGCTTTCATCAAACGACAATGGAATCGGCGAACCGCTGTAGCGGATATGCTCGTTCGTGCCGACCCGTTGCGCCAAATGCAAATGGCCTAACGCCACGTAAGCGATGTTATCGGGGAATAATTCAACCGGCAGCGCATGCTGATTGCCGCCCAATATTTTGCGCTCGCTTAACTCGGACACCGCGCCGTTGACCATATAACAGTGACCGGTCAGGATCAGGCTTTCGCCGTTGCCGGCTTTTTGTTGCAGTTGCTCGAACAGTTCGGCATACAGCGCTTTCATGCCGGAGATTAACGGATCGTTGTCTTGTTCACCGGATTGTTCGGCATCGCTTGTGATACTTACACCATCCTTGGCAGCCGCTGGCAAATCGGCATTGCGCAAAAACGGCATGGCTCCGCACCACGCTTTAATCTCGCCTGCCGCATTGGTCAGCGGCACCAGCAAGCGCTCCCAATCGATATTGCCCTGATCGCCCCGCGACAAGCCGCCGATCACGGTAACGCCCAGCGCGTTCAGTATCGGCGATGGCGCATCCAGCCGTGAAGCGGAATCGTGATTGCCGCCAACTAAAACAATATCCAGATTCGGCAGCCGGGTTTTAGTCTTGACCAGAAAGTCGTAGAGCTGCGACTGCGCGGCGGAAGATGGATTTGCCGAATCGAAGATATCGCCGGCAACAATCAACGCATCGGCCTGTTTGTCTTGCAACTCATCCAACAGCCAGTTCAGAAATTGCTGATGTTCCAGCTGTCTGGATACGCCGTGCAGATGATGACCGAGATGCCAGTCTGCGGTGTGAAAGAGTCTTACCATTAATTTTCTTTGTTATAAGGTTTGTGGGTGAACAATATAACAAAGAAAAAGCGATCTGTAGCGGATCAATCCTTTCAACCGTCAAAGATTGATCCGAAGTTCAGGAAGGTTCTCCGTAAAATCCAACACGATAGCCGATCATTTGAGATGCAAAGCAAGCTTTGAACTTCGGTATCAATGATTTTTGGAGTACAAAGCTAGCTTTGTCCGTTCAAAGTCGGCTTTGCGATTCCGATCAGGCTGTGGTGAAGGCAGTTACTCAACGAGGAAAGAGATAGCCATTTCTCGAGAACGATGAGCGTCGTTTATACCAATTGCCGGACCGTTTTACATCTGGGATAACCGGTACATCCCCAGAACTGTTTACCTTGATTGCCGCCTTGCCGCGCAGTTCGCAAGGTCATTGGCATACCGCATTTCGGACATGAATTATCATCTTGCCGCTGTTTTTCCTCAACCAGTGTTTTGACGTGTTTAACATGATCAATGTGAGTTCTGATTGACGGCTTTAACCGGCCTGACTGAATCTTGGCGCAAATAGCCAAGACATCGTTATCACTGAGGACGGCCTGTCTCTTACTTTTTACAAAGCGGATATAACCCATCCCGTAAACAACATTGTCCGGCATTGCGGTTTTGAACGTGCTGTTGCCGACAAAGACAACCAGCGAAAACACCTTATCTTTGTCGAGTTCCAGGGCAGACCGTAATGTCTCGGTATGTTTATAGTTCTGATTTAGCGGATTTTGGAATTTGCTCTTGTGCCGGTAAATCTGCTGTGTCCAGAATGGTTGCTTTTGACCGCCGAATATCCAGCCTTTCATGTTCTTAGTCTCGACCACAAAGATACCGTATCGGGACACAATAATGTGGTCGATTTGAGTGCTTCCGTCCTCTGTTGGTAGCGTGACATTCTTAAACAGCGTGTAGATTTTCTTATCCAGAAAAAACGTTGACGCTACGTTAACTAGAAACTCACCAAACACCCCTTTCATGAAGGGCGATTTTAGAAAAGAAATTAAGAGCAGCAGTAAGATCGCCCACCAGTAGGCGCTTATTATCTGGCTGAACATTTGAATTACGATTGCGGATGCGTCCATTTACAGAAGTCCTTAGATTAGGTTGGTTGTATTGGGTAAAAAGATATGGCCATTGTATGTCCAAATAAACGCCCTGGTTAAGTTGCTTCTTAGGGTGCGGTATTATACGCATCGTTCGCGTTGATGCGCTTTACTGCGTTCAGCACAGCCTGCGGTCCTTTTAATCAATTGAATCTGCTCACGTTGATTTATTTGTTTCTGTAAGCATCCAAGTATTCGGCTATCAAGCCATATAAGTCGGGCATGCTGTTTATACCCGACATTTGCCGCTTCGATATGTTGGGTTACGCTACGCTAACCCGACCTACATCTGTCCATTTTGAATAATTTTCGTGCTTTTTGTGCTTTTCGTGGACAAAATGTCTTTTTAGGCTCACGAAAGCCCCAAAACATCCTGCATGTCGTACAAGCCGCTGTCCTTGTCGGCCAGCCAAACCGCGGCCCTGACTGCGCCGTTGGCGAAAGTCATGCGGCTGGTGGCTTTATGGGTGATTTCCACGCGCTCACCGTCGTCGGCAAACATCACGGTATGCTCGCCGACGATATCCCCGGCACGGATGGTTGAAAAGCCGATGGTTTTTCGGTCCCGTTCGCCAGTATTGCCTTCCCTGCCGTAGATCGCGCAGTCTTTTAAATCCCGGCCTAAGGTATCGGCTATCACTTCGCCCATGCGCAATGCGGTGCCGGACGGCGCATCGACTTTATGCCGGTGATGAGCTTCGATGACTTCAATATCGGTGTAATCGCCCATGACTTTGGCGGTCATTTCCAGCAATTTAAGCGACAGGTTGACGCCAACGCTCATGTTGGGCGCCATCACGATCGCTACGTCTTTAGCCGCCTCGGCAATAAGGGCTTTTTGCGCGTCGCTGTAACCGGTAGTACCGATGACCAGCTTTTTTCCGGCCTGCCGGCAAATCTCGATAAACTCCATGGACGCATCGGGACGGGTGAAGTCGATCAGCACGTCGAATTGATCGACAACAGACGCCAAATCATCGACGACTTTAACGCCGATTTCACTGATGCCCGCCAGTTCACCCGCGTCGCGGCCGATGGCAAGACTCTCGGGACGGGACGCGGCAACGGCCAATTCGGCATTTTTAGCCAATGCCGCGGCTTTTATCAGGCAAAGCCCCATGCGGCCGGACGCACCTACTACAGCAATACGCATCATTGATTTTATCCCGTTAATTTATCGAAAAAGCTTTTTACGCCGTCCGTCCATGAAGTCTCTTGTGGACTATGATGTTTGCCGCTGCCGGATAAAGACTCGCTGAGCTGTTCAACCAAGGCTTTTTGTTCCTTGGTCAGATGCACCGGCGTTTCTACCTGCACCTTGCATAGCAAATCACCGACCGGACCGCCTCTAACGGGCTTGACGCCTTTGCCGCGTAGCCTGAATAATTTTCCGGTTTGCGTTTCAGCGGGAATTTTCAGCATCACTTTGCCGTTTAAGGTAGGCACTTCCAACTCGCCGCCCAAGCAGGCGGTCGGGAAGCTGATAGGGACTTCGCAATATAAGTTGGCGCCGTCACGGGTAAATATCTCATGTTCTTTTACCTGAACCTGAACATATAAATCGCCTGCCGGACCGCCATTTTCTCCGGCTTCGCCTTCTCCGGCCAAACGTATGCGATCACCGGTATCGACGCCCGCAGGAATTTTTGCCGACAGGGTTTTGTTTTCCTGAACCCGGCCCTGACCGTAGCATGCGCCGCAAGGATCTTTGATTTGTTTGCCGGTACCGCGACAGGTTGGACAGGTTTGCTGTACTGAAAAGAAACCCTGCTGCATTCTGACTTGGCCGTGACCATGGCAAGTTGAGCAGATAATCGGGCTGGAGCCTTTTTTAGCGCCGGAACCGCTACATTCCTTACAGGTCACCAAAACCGGCACGCGGATTTTAGCTTCGGTGCCGAATACGGCTTCTTCAAGCGACAATTCCAGGTTGTAACGCAGGTCGGAACCGCGCTGAACGCTGCTGCGCTGCTGCCGTCCGCCGCCGAAAATATCCCCGAAAATATCGCTGAAGCTTTCAGCACCGCTGAAACCGCCAAAGCCTCCGGGGCCACGTCCGCCCATTGAAGCATCGACTCCGGCATGGCCGAACTGGTCGTAAGCGGAACGTTTTTTGGGGTCGGATAAGACTTCGTAAGCTTCTTTAATCTGCTTAAACTTGACTTCAGCTTCTGCCTGGTTGTCTTTATTCCGGTCCGGGTGATACTTCATCGCCTTGCTGCGATAGCTTTTCTTAATCTCTGCATCACTGGCGTTTCTGTCTACACCGAGAAGCTTGTAGTAATCTTCTTTTGCCATGGTTCAATATTCTATTGTTGGATTTTGATGATTATCATCTGATTTAGTCCGGGATACCCGTGAAGAGGATAAGAGACGGGTTACTAAACCGCAAAAAGAACACGAAGGGACACGAAGTTTGTTCTTCGCGAGCTTCGTGTTCTTCGTGGTTGTATGCCTTAAGCTAATGCTAACGGGGTGTATCTTACCCCATACCTACATTTTACTTCTTATCGTCGTCTTTAACTTCTTCAAACTCGGCATCGACAACACCGTCATCCGACGCTGCATGATGCTCTGAAGAAGCATGAGCGCCATGAGCGCCGGACGCTTCGCCTTCGGATGCTGATTTTTGTGCGTAAACGCGTTCCGCCAATTTACCGGACAACTCGGTTAAGTCATTGGTTTTGGCTTCAATTTCCGCCTTATCATCACCTTTAATCGCAGTTTTCAGTGCTTCAACCGCATGCTCAATATTGCTTTTTTCATCTGCGCCGACTTGGTCGCCCAGCTCTTTCAGCGATTTTTCAGTCGCATGGATAATGCTGTCCGCATGGTTGCGTGCTGCCACCAACTGGGTCAGTTTACGGTCTTCGTCAGCATGCGCTTCGGCATCTTTAATCATGCGGTCAACTTCTTCATCCGATAAACCGCTGGAGGCTTTGATGACGATAGATTGCTTTTTGCCGGTCGCCTTGTCTTTGGCAGATACGTTCAAAATACCGTTGGCATCAATATCAAACGCGACTTCAATTTGCGGAATGCCGCGTGGCGCCGGTGGAATATCGGCCAAGTCAAAACGGCCCAACGATTTGTTCGCCGATGCGACTTCACGCTCGCCTTGCAGTACATGCACGGTTACTGCCGTTTGGTTGTCGTCCGCGGTAGAAAACACTTGCGATGCATTGGTCGGAATCGTGGTGTTTTTCTCGATCAGCTTGGTCATCACGCCGCCCATGGTTTCGATACCCAAGGATAACGGGATAACGTCCAGCAACAATACGTCTTTGACTTCACCGCCCAAAACGCCGGCCTGAATCGCCGCACCCAAGGCTACCGCTTCATCAGGGTTAACGTCTTTGCGTGGTTCTTTACCGAAAATGCTCTTAACCATTTCCTGAACTTTCGGCATGCGGGTTTGCCCGCCAACCAAAATTACGTCGTTAATATCCGCTGCCGTTAACTTCGCATCTTTCAGCGCCATTTCACAGGGGCCTTTAGTGCGGTTAATCAGTTCTTCAACCAGCGATTCCAGTTTGGCGCGGGTCAATTTAACGTTCAAATGCTTTGGGCCTGATGCGTCTGCGGTAATGTACGGCAGATTCACGTCGGTTTGCTGGCTTGAAGACAATTCGATCTTGGCTTTTTCCGCCGCTTCTTTTAAACGTTGTAAGGCTAGCGGATCATTATGCACGTCAACGCCGCTTTCTTTTTTGAATTCTGACGCAAGGTACTCAATCACTCTTGAGTCGAAATCTTCACCGCCCAGGAAAGTGTCGCCGTTGGTCGATAACACTTCGAATTGGTGCTCGCCTTCTATCTCGGCAATTTCAATAATCGAAATATCGAATGTCCCGCCGCCTAAGTCATACACCGCTATTTTGGTGTCGCCTTTAGGCTTGTCCATGCCGAAAGCCAGTGCCGACGCAGTCGGTTCATTGATAATACGTTTAACTTCAAGCCCGGCAATACGGCCGGCATCTTTGGTGGCTTGACGTTGCGAGTCATTAAAATAAGCCGGCACGGTAATAACCGCTTCGGTAACTTCTTCGCCTAAATAAGCTTCTGCATCTTTCTTCAACTTCATCAAAACGCGCGCAGAAACTTCGGGAGCCGCCATTTTTTTGCCGTGAACTTCAACCCAGGCATCGCCATTTTCAGCTTCAATGATTTTATAAGGCACCATTTTGATGTCTTTTTGCACGACATCATCTTTAAAACGACGACCGATCAAGCGTTTGATCGCAAATAAGGTATTTTTGGGATTGGTAACGGCTTGGCGTTTTGCCGATTGCCCAACCAATACTTCGTCGTCACTGGTAAAAGCGATAATGGAAGGCGTAGTGCGCGCGCCTTCGCTGTTTTCAATCACTCTTGCTACGCCGTTTTCCAGTACCGCAACGCACGAGTTTGTTGTTCCTAAATCTATGCCGATTATTTTAGCCATTGAATTCTCCAGACCTGAATTTATTTAAAAAGTAAAAGTTGTTACAAATATGAGGCTGTTATGTTTAATTTCAAGCCTGTTCATCGATGCTAGGAGTATCTGTTGGCTTATTTTCGGCTGCTTTGGCAACCACAACCATCGCAGGACGAAGCAATCGTCCGTTTAACATATATCCTTTTTGGAAAACATTGACCACTGTATTCGGCTCAACGCCCTCTACGGCCTGCATGGTCATGGCCTGGTGTTGTTCCGCGTTAAACGGCTGACCGATGGGATCAATCGTTTCAATCTTGAATTTAGCTAATACTGATTCGAATTGTTTAATCGTTAATTCGCTGCCTTCACGGAACTTTTTCACTTCCTCGCTATCGCCTGTCGCTGCCTGCAAGCCCAACACCAGACTGTCCAATACCGGCAATAACTCTTTGGCAAAACCCGTTAGCGCAAATTTGTGCGCATCTTCCAGATCCTTTTGCGTTCTTCTTTTCAGGTTTTCCATTTCCGCCTGTGCGCGAACCGCTTTGTCCCAATTCTCCTGAGCTTTTTGCTCCGCTTGGGCCAATGCCTGCTGTAACTCCTCGACCGTAGGCTCGTGCTCGGCCAGTTCGGTATGCGGTGGCTCTACAACTGTTTCGTTTTCAGTTTTAACCTGGGATTCAGGCGCTTCCTGATCAGTGCTCATTATTTATAGCTCCTTAACGTTTAAAATTAATATCCATGCCCAACGGCACAAAAGATGTTGTTTTATAGTGGGGCCGTTGCCTTTGGATTCAAGGCGGCTCCCAACAATTTTGCCGTCACATCGACAAAAGGAATGATTCTTTCATAGGCCATGCGCGTTGGCCCGATGACACCCAGCACCCCGACTACTTCGTCGCTGACCGAATACGAGGAGGTCACCAGACTGCAATGATCAAAAGCACGATAGCCGGATTCTTCGCCGATAAATATCTGCACGCCATCGGCTTTCATGCATTGATCCAGCAAATGAATAACACCTTGTTTTTGGCTGAACGCTTCAAACAGGCTCCTTAGCCGCTCCATATCGGATAGCTCGGAAAAACCCATTAAATTGGTTTCGCCGGTCAGCACATAATCATCTTTTTTATTGTCCTGATCGAACGCCAGCTGCGCCATTTTTACCGCATCCAGCATGCCTTGGTTTATGCGCTCTTTATCTTCCTGCAACTCCTTTAAAACGGCTTTGCGCACCGCATCCAGGCTGCGTCCGGAATAAATCGAATTCAAATAATTGGCCGCCTGCTGTAGTTCGGCGGGGCTGAAAACTTTAGAGGTATGGATGATTTTGTTGTGGACTTCCTGCTCATTGGTAACAAAAATGACCAAAACACGGGTATGAGATAAAGATAGAAACTCGATGTGCCGCAAGCAGACCAATTCTCTTTTAGGCAAGGTCACCACCCCGGCCATCTGCGTTAACTCAGACAGCAACCGCGAGGCGACGCCGATCACATCATTGGTATCCTCACTTAACGACAGGCCCTGATGCAGACGGGTTAAATCTTCCGATTGCAGCGGCTTAACCGTTAATAAGCTATCAACAAACAAGCGATAGCCGCTGACCGTAGGCACCCGTCCTGCTGAAGTATGCGGCGAATGCACCAGGCCCAGGTCTTCCAGGTCGGCCATGACATTGCGAATCGTTGCCGGACTTAAATTTAAATTCGAATCTTTTGATAAAGCCCGTGAGCCCACCGGCTGACCATCACTGATATATCGCTCAACCAACATTTTTAATAGCTGTAGCGACCGCTCATTTAAAACCTGCGTCTTACTCACACCAACCTCTGCGACTAAAATTAGCACTCCATTAAGACGAGTGCCAGCGAGGCAAAGTATCAGCTCACCGGGCTATTGTCAATAAACCTAAAAGCCAAGTTAATGTTTATTTATCGTTTATATATCTTCCTGTATTAAAAATCTGCTTTTATCCTTTTCTGAACTTTCGGAATCAGTATTAGATGGGCCGGTATTGCGAACGGAATTAAGCGAATAGAGGGGGTGGACTTTCCTTATGCTGGAGATAATGCATTGAGCAATGTAGAAAACCAGGCTACTGAGTTTAGAATCTACTTATCGCTTTAACTTAACTCCAAACTTTTGAGAAAAATGAAAACAATGAAAAAAACAATCGAACAAGAATCAATTTAAATGGCTTTAATTTTCTTCCTCCTGGCGTAGGTCCTGGCGGCCATGATGGCATCGACTACAATCAAGCGAGTGGATGGGCGCATCCATTATGTGCTGTTGGGGGTGAAGATGAAGTAGCTGTAACTATTGGCGCTGGTGGTCCTGCCATTCCTTGATCAACAGTTCGCTTCCTGTTGAGCACTGGTCTATTCCCAGTCTGGTGGTTCGGGAACTGACCTAAAAAACTTAGCCGCTAAGGTTATCCTTAAGCGGCTTTTTTTGTTTTTATAATTCAGCTTTTCAATCAGAGATATGTCCATGCAAAACATGAAACTGGTGCTACAAATCGCTCTTGGCGTGTTTCTGGGCACAATAACCTCACAACTTAGCATTGATGGCTGGCATGCTCATCAGGAAGCGTGTAGCCAAGGAAGCGGAAGAAAAAATTAGAGCCGAACAGGAAAGAGCTCGAGCGGAACAAGGTGAACGTATTCGCGCCTTGCTATTGCAAAGTCGCCAAGGTAGTACGCTCGGCGCCGATAAGCCGCCCGCCGGTTTTGTACCCGACGATGCGCAAGAGGAACCTTTCAAGGAAAAGTAGGTGCGCCTAAATCGACGCTCCCCTATTCCTGTTTGTTCAACAATTCGGCGCGCCGAAACTCTCGCATTAAATCAAAGTGGACAACGCTTTACTTGATGACTGCGTATCTATGACTTAGCCCAGTAATATCCGAGCCCAACTACAACCAGCTGAAAAAACACCAGCCCCCAGAAATAAATTCCGAAAAGAACAATTTTGACTTGAAACGGCTGTTGGGAAGAATTTCGCCTGACCATAACAATACCGCCGAGGATCGCCACCAATGCGATGACGATACCGCTCAACGCAATATTCATCATTAATCTCTTACCGGCGGCGGCGCCAGCACGACTCTTGAGCCATTGCTTTCCGCAGGACTGACAACACCGGCCGCCTCCATGTCTTCAATCATGGTTGCGGCGCGGTTATAGCCGACTTTAAAGCGTCTTTGCACACTGGAGATTGAAGCCTTACGGGTTTCTGTGACAAATTGCACGGCTTCATCATACAAGGCATCCATTTCAGAACCGCCATTACCGCCTCCGCCGCCCATGCTGTAGCCATCGCTCGAATCGGAGGAATCGCGGGTGATATCTTCCAGATAATTGGGTGGTGCAGTCTGTTTTAAAAATTCGACCACGCGATGCACTTCATGGTCATCGACAAATGCGCCGTGAGCACGCACCGGAATGCTGGTGCCTGAAGGCAAAAACAACATATCGCCGTTGCCCAGCAACGTTTCCGCGCCGCCTTGATCGAGAATGGTGCGCGAGTCGATGCGCGACGACACCTGGAATGAAATCCGGGTCGGTACGTTGGCTTTGATCAGACCGGTCAATACGTCGACCGATGGACGTTGCGTGGCCAGGATCAAATGGATGCCTGCCGCCCGCGCTTTTTGCGCTAAACGGGCTATCAGTTCTTCAACTTTTTTGCCGACAATCATCATCATGTCGGCCAATTCGTCGATGACGATAACGATACTGGGCAGAGTGCTTAAAGTTGGATAGTCTTCGCCTTCCTCCAACGGATTGATCATTTGGAACATCGGGTCCCTGATGGCCTCGCCTCTTGCGGTCGCGTCTTCTATCAGCTGATTAAATCCGGCAAGGTTCCTGACGCCCATTTTGGACATTAATTTATAGCGCCTTTCCATTTCCGCAACCGCCCAGCGCAATGCATTGCTGGCTTCCTTCATATCGGTGACAACCGGAGTCAATAAGTGCGGAATGCCCTCGTAAACCGATAATTCCAGCATCTTCGGGTCAATCATGATCAAGCGCACCTGTTCCGGCGTAGCCTTGTAGAGCAGACTGAGAATCATGGTATTGATGGCGACCGATTTACCGGAACCTGTGGTACCTGCAACCAGCGCATGAGGCATTTTGCCGAGATCGGCAACCATCGGTGTGCCGGAAATATCCTTACCCATCGCCAGAGTCAGCAGCGACTTGGATTTCTCAAACGGCGCCGAAACCAATAGCTCGCGTAAGGTCACCATTTCCCGCTCCCGATTGGGAATTTCAAGACCGACTACGGATTTACCCGGAATAATTTCGACGATACGAACGCTGGTAACCGACAAGGCTCTGGCGAGGTCTTTGGACAAGGTGCTGATGCGGCTGACTTTAACGCCTGCCGCTGGTTGCAATTCAAAACGGGTGATAACAGGGCCAGGGTGGAATCCGACCACGGACACAACGACGTTAAAATCGGCCAGGATATCTTCCACCAAACGCGACATTTCTTCCAAGTCGCTTTGCGAATAACCGATAACACGGGTGTCGCGATGATCCAACAACTCAAGCGAAGGTAAAACGCCTTGGCTAGCGTCATATTTGACAGCTGGCTGTTTTTTGGACATAAAACTGCTTTTTACCGCTGATTGCGGCTGCGGCTTCTCTGCCGGTTTTTCGACAGCCGGCATGGCTTTGGCACTGATTTTTCTCTTAGACTGCTCCGATCTAACCAGATTACTGACCGGCATCTCGGCGCGTTTGGCCGAGCGGTCCTGAAGAAGACTCAAAACGCTGCTAGCAAAAAATTGACAGATAAGTACGGTATATTTGCCGATAGCGTCTATTAACGCCACCCATGACAAGCCGGTAACCAAGGTAACACCCGCCAATAAGATCACTAACAGGAGTAATGTCGCCCCCGAATTACCGAGCACGACCAGCAATGCATTGCCGGTTTCCTGGCCCAAAATACCGCCGGTATTGCTGGGCAGTTCAATCCCTATTCTTAATAGGTACAAATTCATTAATGCCGCACCTGAAATAATGGTCGCTATAGAGCCTATCCATTGCAGCGCGATAACCATTTTTTCGCGGCCCTGTCTGCCTCGTGTGTAAACCAGATAGCCTTGCCAAAAGATAATGACCGGAAACAAATAAGCGACCAGCCCAAAACAGCTGAGCATGAAATCAGCAATCCAGGCACCGAAAACTCCACAGGCGTTTGAGACTGTCTGTACTGATCCGCTATGCGTCCAACCTGCATCCTCGTTACTAAACGTGATCAACGAAATTAAAAAAAATAATCCGCTTGCAATGAAGCCTAAAAAAGCGACTTCTCGCAAGCCGCGAAAGGTTTTTTCTTCCATTACAGCAGCCATATTCAACAACTCGTCACATAAATTACCCACAAAACATGATTATAGATCAATAACAGGATGTTTCACATTAATAATATCCGCATTAAACCTCGCTCCGCACTTCGGCAATTCCACGTCAGCCTTACTCGATAAAACTGTTTACGAAACACGCTTTCGTCTTCATAATTAATTTATTTATCTTGACACTACCAAGGATTTTTAATGAGTGATTCCAAACATTGCCGCCTTCTGATTCTCGGCTCCGGCCCTGCCGGTTATACGGCCGCTATCTATGCCGCACGAGCCAACATGAATCCGGTCATTATTACCGGCATGCAACAAGGGGGGCAGTTAACGACCACAACTGAGGTGGATAACTGGCCCGGCGATATCGAGGGTTTGCAGGGACCGGCGCTCATGGAAAGAATGCATAAGCATGCCGAACGCTTCGCTACCGAGATCATTTTCGACCACATTCACACCGCTGATTTATCCGCCCGCCCTTTTACTTTAACCGGCGATTCCGGAACTTACACTTGCGATGCGCTGATTATTGCAACCGGCGCTTCAGCACGGTATTTGGGCCTGGAATCAGAGGAAGCGTTCAAAGGCAAAGGCGTTTCAGCTTGCGCGACTTGCGACGGCTTTTTCTATAGAAACAAACCGGTTGCGGTTATCGGCGGCGGTAATACGGCTGTTGAAGAAGCGCTGTATTTATCCAATATCGCTTCCAAGGTCACTATCGTGCATCGCCGCGACAAATTCCGTTCCGAAAAGATCCTTTCTGAAAAACTGCTTGAAAAATCGCAAAACGGCAATGTCGTTATTGAATGGAATCATCAATTGGATGAAGTGCTGGGAGACGATATGGGTGTTACCGGCCTTAGGATCAAGAACGCTCTGGATGGTTCAACCAAAAAACTGGATGTGCACGGCGTATTCATAGCCATTGGCCACACGCCCAATACCGGTATTTTTGAGGGCCAACTGGAAATGGAGCACGGCTATATTAAAGTCAAAAGCGGCATTCACGGAAACGCCACTGCCACCAGCGTTGAAGGTGTATTTGCTGCCGGCGATGTCATGGACTCTGTTTATAAGCAAGCCATTACTTCTGCAGGCGCAGGCTGTATGGCAGCACTGGACGCAGAAAAATTCCTTGATGAATTGACCGGTTGAACTACTGCTTGAAATTAATGACTGCGATAGTTTTTTCAGTCCCATACCTTAAATTGAAGTTATGCGATTGACTGTTCTTGATCCCCAAAATCCGGAACAAGATTTCCCATTAGCGCATCAAGCCCTCCGCGAACCGGACGGCTTGATCGCGGTCGGCGGCTGCCTGTCCCAACATCGGCTACTGAACGCCTATCGGCACGGAATATTTCCCTGGTATAACGCCGACGAGCCCATCTTGTGGTGGTCGCCGGATCCTCGTCTGGTTTTATTTCCTGACAAGCTGATTATTTCCCGCAGCTTGCGTAAAACCATGCGGAAAAATATTTTTTCAGTCACTTTTGACCAGGCTTTTAACGAAGTCATTTCTGCCTGCGCAGATCCCCGCAAGGACGAGGCAGGCACTTGGATAACAGCGGAAATCAGTGCCGCTTATAATCAACTGCACAAAGCCGGCTTTGCTCATTCGGTTGAAACCTGGATTGAGGATGAATTGGTTGGCGGATTATACGGCGTGGCGCTGGGGCAGGTTTTTTTTGGCGAATCTATGTTTCATACCAGAACCGATGCCTCTAAAGTAGCTTTCGCTACCTTGGTTCAGCATCTTAAGTCTTGGGATTATCGGCTAATAGACTGTCAAGTGCATACAACACATTTAGAAAGTTTTGGCGCCCAAGAGGTTGAGCGGGGTGACTTTATCAAGTTACTTGATCAATATTGCCCCAGTCCTGCCAAATCGTCTGCCTGGCAAACTCAATAGCCGCTGTATTACTCAATACTACTGTCTTTTTTCCCGTTAGCCGGCCGCTGCATACGATAAACTGTAAGGCCTATATTCACCTGCTGGGAAAAATGCTTAAAAGCATTAAAATCTTCTTCAGTTAACGGCTGGTTGGTTATCCCTCGATCGGTATAAATGAGGCCTATCGGTGTGTTGTTGGAAAAAACCGGCATGAGAAAACATTCATTTTTGCCAATCATATTAATATCCCGGAGGGTATACAGCTTACTATTCACTAAAGGCTTAGCCCAGAAAGCTTGAGTACCGGCCAGAACATGAAAAAAAATATTTGGCGGCGTTTCCGAGAGATTGAAAATAGCCTTGTGCTCATACGATTCTTTGCGCCAGCCCAATGACAACTTTTCTCTAAGCGACTGTTTATCAGGCACTAACAGAGAAAAAGTAGTTCGATCCATGCCGATGCCCCGATGAATCCCTTCAAGCACCGTTTCAAGTAGCAAATTAATATCAAATTGATCGCTTATTATCGAGATTATGTCTTGCGAAATATGAAGTTGCAGCTGTTTCTTATCAAGAATCGGCAATAATTCTTCCAAGCCGATGTCTTTATCTGATCGACGCTGGATGAGCATGGCGGCATCCGTGGCGCCAAATTGGCAAGCCATATCAGAAGCATCAACGGTATTATTATGGAGCTTTTCGATGATGACTTTTTGAGACTCCTTGGTAAGAGCCTCAATCTTCCTGATACAGGCATTATATTTTTCGGAACCGGCTCCTTCCTTTAACGCTTCGGTAATTTCATACCCTAAGTGAACCAAGCCCACTCTGGGATTGTTGGATCTTATACCCGGCTTGATAGACGCCTCAATCAGGCCGCCTAATTTCCAGGCTTTACTTAAACAAGCGCTCAACTCTGCCAATTTAAAACCCAGCACTTGCGTTTCTGCTTCTTCGCGACTGCAATTTCCCTTATTGATTAAAGCTTGAATACGCTCACCTTCTTCCCCGCAAAAACACCAGAAAGAGATACTGCCGATATGGTTAAGTAATGTGGCAATAAAAACTTCTTCCGGCAATGGATCGTTTGCCGCCATTGCTATGGACTTTGCATGCACAGCAGCATGGATAGCTTGAGCTATTTCTTCATTGGCCTGCTCTTTGTTAGTCGCAGATAGGACAGATTCCAAAAAGGAACAAACCAGTGTTAATTCACGAATAACCTCGGAACCGAGCATAATAATGGCCCGCGATACAGTGATCATTTTCTTGCGAGACGGATTGTAATGAGGGGTGTTACTGATTTTTAACAACTTAACCGTCAGATTCGGATCCTGCAAAATAACAGAAGCCAATTCCATCGCGCCCTTTCTATCATCGCTCAACACGTCATGAACATTTAGCGCCGTATTGGAAAATATCGGCATTTCTTCATTACATAAAACGTGCACCCACCCGTTAAGAGAACGGGGTTCCTCTATGGTTTTGGAAGAAACCGTTTCCATGCCCATTCTGATTAAATTAAGTTTTAGGGGATCGCTGTTCGATGTCATTTGATTGTGTATCAGTAATACTCACTTTAAGCCTTGCCCCGCAAGCGGCATTTTCTCGTGCTGACAAGATAGATGATTTTATTGCTTTTTAATCGATTCCGTCATTACAACATGCGTCACAACAAAATTATTAAGCACGGGGATATAAATTTTCAGCTAAGGTCCAAAGCCGAAGTGCAGGCTCCGCCTACCAAAAGTAGGCGTTTTAGGCGATGCAGGAGCAATTGCCGAGGCGGAGCTTGCACTCCAAAATACCGAAGAACTTTTGTTCGGTTACTTATAATGCCTGGATCAGCCACAATCTTAATCTGCCGCTTGCGATTGAATGTTTCACAATAACATATCGGCAAATGTAGCTGTTTTTGCGAAACTTTAGTTTGATTATATATAGAATAAATCTCCATTCATATCACTTTTATACAGCGCTTCTTCTTTTAAAAAACTGAATAGCCGGAAACCGCTATCTTAGTATCCGAGAACATTTTAAAGAAGACTATTTCATACCTACCCTTGTCGATCAACAATGTCAAAAACCAACAGGGCTACTGCAAGAACATGAATATTGCGCAACCCGTCTCCTTTATGTATCCAAAAGCGGCCGGGACTGTTCCACTGAGACTTCAAGGTGATCCTTATCCATTTTACCAACAGCAAATCGCCGGATAGATTAACCGTTTTAACGCCGCCACAACATAACACATGGGTTTTCTATGTTTTTATAACGTTTTTTAGGTTAAAATAGAAAACTTTCGAAGCTGGACGAGTGAGCAGCGATGGTGACCCAAAAAATGCACCTCACTCGGCTTTGAGCTATCAGCATGTACCTGACGCATTTCATCCACTCCGATGGCTACCGCCACCGCGGTCTTAGGTTGTATGACTGCGGATTATGATATGTAGCCCACCGCCCCGGTACGAGTCCTCAGTAGACGCTCATAATTTGAGCGTTTATCGAGAGCGGTCACCAAAAAGTTTTTTATGCCCAACTTTAGAGTAAAAACATGACAGATTTAGCGCATTACAGAAACATTGGCATCTTCGCTCACGTCGATGCCGGTAAAACAACGACTACCGAGCGGATTTTAAAACTCACCGGTAAAATCCACAAAATCGGCGAAGTGCACGATGGCGCGGCGACCACAGACTTCATGGAACAGGAGCAGGAGCGCGGTATTACCATTCAGTCTGCGGCAACTACTTGTTTCTGGAAAGATCACCGTTTTAATATCATCGATACGCCAGGACACGTTGACTTTACTATTGAAGTTTATCGTTCATTGAAAGTTCTTGACGGCGGTATCGGCGTTTTCTGCGGCTCAGGCGGCGTAGAACCTCAATCAGAAACCAACTGGCGTTATGCCAACGATTCTGAAGTATCCCGTGTTATTTACATTAACAAACTGGATCGCATCGGCGCTGACTTCTATCGCGTGGTTAAGCAAGTTGAAGAAGTGCTCGGCGCTGTGCCATTAGTTATGACTTTGCCTATCGGCACTGAAGACCAATTTTCCGGCGTGGTCGACCTGCTGACTCGCAAAGCCTGGATATGGGATGATTCCGGGGATCCAATGAACTACGAGATCAAAGATATCCCTGCCGACATGGTGGCTGATGCTGAAAAATGGCGCGAAAAAATGATCGACCAAGTTGCCGATCAGTATGACGATGTCATGGAAAAATACCTGGAAGGTGAAGAACCCGATATCGACACCATCAAGCGTTGTATCCGCAAAGGCACAATCAACCTGGATTTCTTCCCGACTTACTGCGGCTCGTCTTTCAAAAACAAAGGTGTACAGTTGGTTCTGGATGCCGTCATCGATTACCTGCCTAGCCCGACAGAAGTTAAGCCACAGCCCGAAGTTGACCTGGAAGGTAACCCAACTGGCACTTTTGCTATCGTTGATGCCGACAAACCGCTACGTGCTTTGGCGTTCAAGATTATGGACGACCGTTTTGGCGCGTTAACATTCCTGCGCATCTACTCCGGCAGACTGGAAAAAGGTACTTCGGTATTGAATACTTTCACCGGTAAAACCGAGCGTATCGGCCGTATTGTGGAAATGCACGCCGATGCCCGTAATGAACTTGATTCAGCTCAAGCGGGCGACATCGTTGCCGTATTGGGTATGAAGAACGTACAAACCGGTCACACACTGTGCGATCCTAAATTCCCTGCGACATTGGAACCGATGGTCTTCCCTGATCCCGTTATTTCATTAGCGATCTCACCGAAAGACAAAGCGGCTTCCGAAAAAATGGGCATCGCACTGGGAAAAATGATCCAGGAAGATCCGTCTTTCCACGTAGAAACCGATGAAGACAGTGGCGAAACCATTCTTAAAGGTATGGGCGAGCTGCATCTTGATATTAAAGTCGACATCTTAAGACGTACTCACGGCGTTGATGTTATCGTCGGCAAACCTCAAGTGGCCTACCGCGAAACCATCACCAAATCGGTTGAAGACGAATATACCCACAAAAAGCAATCAGGTGGTTCTGGCCAATACGGCAAGATCAACTACAAAATTGAGCCAGGTGAACCCGGCAGCGGTTTTGTGTTTGAATCAGCGGTTACCGGCGGTAACGTGCCGCGCGAATACTGGCCGGCGGTGGAAAAAGGCTTTAAAAGCATGCTGGATAAAGGCGTATTGGCCGGCTTCCCTTGCTTGGACTTTAAAGTTATCTTGACCGACGGTGCTTTCCACGCGGTTGACTCGTCTGCGATTGCGTTTGAAATTGCTGCGAAAGCGGCTTTCCGCCAATCGATTCCAAAAGCAGGTCCGCAATTGATTGAACCGATCATGAAAGTTGATACTTTCACACCATCTGATCACGTGGGTGATGTTATCGGCGACCTTAACCGTCGCCGCGGCATGATCAAATCCCAGGATGCGGGTGTAACCGGGGTTCGTATCAAATCAGATGTACCGCTGAGTGAGATGTTCGGTTACATTGGTGACTTGCGCACCATGACTTCAGGTCGCGGCCAATTCTCCATGGAATTCTCGCACTACTTACCGTGCCCTAAAAACGTGGCTGATGAAGTAATCAAAGAAGTGAACGAACGCAACAAAAAGAAATAAGCTGGAAAGGTACGCCGGGCAGGTCATCTGCCCGGCTACATCCTTCCCCATCTCTATTCCAGCAGTGCTCCTGCAATCAAGCGCACTCGCTTTTTCAAGCTCATAATTTCCTGCTACGTTTTATAGCCTGCAGCCCTTAACGGGTGCTGGCGTTATACAAACTGCCGGCATAATGTTGAGACCGATACCTATCATCATTCCAAAAATGAGTGATAAACATACATCGAAAACTATTCAGGCCTTAAGACAGTTTTGAGCTTCATTGAAGCTAACGACCGCGTCAGGCATTGCCTGAAAATAGGCTTTGTTAGACGAACGCCAGCAGAGTATATCTGGCGAACATAAGAGAAAAATCAAGGATCCTGATTCCGCAATCAATCCTTATCCACGCACCAGGTTAAGGCTGCAGCAGGATTTTGCCGTACCGTTTTAAAACAAGCTTATTTCCTTCCGGACAAAAAAGGCACAAAAACTACCGGTTCCAACTTTTCAACTTCATAACCGCTTTCGGTACGCGTTATTCGTTGTAACCGCTGGCTGCCGCCCTTGCCGACAGGAATAATCATCACGCCGCCGATAGCCATTTGTTGCAACAGCATTTCCGGGATTTCAGCCGGCGCGGCAGCAACCAGAATACCATCATAGGGTGCATGATCCAGCCACCCCCAGCCGCCATCACTGTGCAAGTAACTGACATTTTTCAATTTTAAATCCCATAACCGATCCTTGGCTTTTTTTTGCAAGGGCGCGATTCTTTCAACGGAATACACATGATCAACAAGCTGCGCCAAAATTGCCGTTTGATAGCCGCAGCCGGTGCCTATCTCCAACACTTTTGACAACCGGTTCGATGACGCAAACAACAACTCGGTCATTTTTGCGACAATATAAGGCTGGGAAATCGTCTGATTGAAACCAATCGGCAGGGCGGTATCTTCATAAGCCCGACTGGCTAAAGCCTCATCCATAAAAATATGTCGGGGCGTATTGCGCATGACATCCAGAACCTTATTGTTTTGGATACCCTGCTCCATTAACCGCTTGATCATGCGTTCACGGGTGCGTAACGAAGTCATGCCTATGCCTTGCAGGCTTTGAATCATATAACATGCTCCTTGGGCAACCACGCCTTTAAATCATTGATCCGTTCATACCGGGTCAAATCCAGCTGCAACGGCGTAACCGAGACAAAACCCGCATTAATGGCATAAAAATCGGTTCCGGGACCGGCATCCTGTTCCGCTCCCGGCGGCCCTACCCAATAGATGATACGTCCGCGAGGATCTTCGCTCTTGATAACCGGCTCGGACTTATGCCGCTGACCCAGCCGGGTTGCCTGATAGCCTTTTAAGTCTTTAATAGTGACATCCGGTACATTGACATTCAGTATAGTATCTTCCGGCAGGGGATTATTAATCAGTTGCCGCAGCAGCGTCACCGCAACATAAGCTGCGGTGTCAAAATGAGTTGGATTGCTGCCTACCAGCGAAATAGCAACGGCGGGCAAGCCCAAAAAACGCCCTTCGGACGCCGCTGCGACAGTACCCGAATAAAGCACATCATCGCCCAAATTGGAGCCATGGTTAATCCCGGCAAAGACCATATCCGGCTCGTTTTTCAATAAACCGGTTATGGCTAAATGCACGCAATCGGTGGGCGTGCCGTCAACTTTTATAAAACCGTTATCCGCAGCATAAGCACGTAACGGCATTTCCAGCGTTAACGAATTACTCGCCGCACTGCGGTTTCTATCCGGAGCGACTACCGATATATCGGCATGCCCACTTAATGCATTGGCTAATGCATTAAGCCCTTCAGCCAAGTATCCGTCATCATTACTTAACAAAATATGCATTATCAATCGCCCTGAAGCAGATTAAGCTATAAAATCCTCAATATTAGCAACAATACACAACAAAATCAGCTTTCGTGGCAAAAAAAAACCTTACTCCAGAAGACAGTGATTTATTTCGTCAAACTATCGGCAAAGTACACGTTGTAAAAAGCGATAAAGTGCTATTAACGACGGCGATCAAACCCAAACCCTACCCTAAGTCCCAGGCTGTTAACGTAGAAGAACACTTAAACGGCACGGCTGAATTTGATATTGAAAAAGTGGGTCTTGAAGACTCACTGAGCTATACAGCTTCGGGACTACAGCATAATGTGCTAAAGAAACTGCGCAAAGGGCAGTTCGGTTTGGATGCGGAAATCGACCTGCATGGACTCAGCAGCACTGATGCAAAACGGCAGCTATTGCATTTTCTGCATGACTGCGTAAAAGACGGCTGCCGCTGCGTGCATATCGTTCACGGTAAAGGCTATCGCTCGACCGACAATCATCCCGTACTGAAAAACAACCTGAACTTATGGCTGAGACAACATAAAGACGTGCAGGCTTTTTGCTCCGCACCGCCCAAAGATGGCGGAACCGGAGCTGTTTTTGTTCTGCTTCAACTGGCTGAGAAATATGGCGCTTAGGAGCGCTCTTATTTCAAATCGGCAAAGCGGAGAAAGCGTCTAATTCTTCCACAGCGGTAGCCGTTCGGCGTATCAGCTCCAGGTTACAATCCAGCTTCATCATGCCGCCCACTGCAAGCGTGACGACCATTGCTTCAAAAGCATAAACGAGGTGAGCACGGTACCGTTGCATTAACAGGGTATTATCGACCTCTGTTATGGCGTTATCCGCCAGCGCTTGAGCGTAATGGGCCAGCAGTTCCGCTTCATAAAGCATCCGGGTTTCTATGCTCAACGCGGTAGCCAGAAAGTAAGCCACATCGCTAACTCCTTCACCGATGCGGACCAGCTGCCAGTCAAGAAAACCAACTTTGGACCGGCTCTTGTTCCAGAATAAATTGCCGGGGTGGCAGTCGTGATGAACCAGCGTTTTGGGCGCGTCGGAAAGAAAACGCATTGCCGCTCGGCGGTGCCGGGCATAATGAATGGCTGGGGCGTGCAGGGCGGAAGGTATGTGCGTTCCAGCCAACCGTAAGCCGCGCTTCATTAACGGCACGGCTAAAGCCGTGCCCAGGAAATCTTCCAAAAACCGGATCGGTCCTGCCAACCAACGATATTTGGAGTCCAGATGCACGTTATTCCAAAACCGCGCATGGCTACAGGCAAGCTGCTCGACAACCAAAGCCGCTTGTTCAAACGTCAAGGTATCGCTAGCAGCACTGGGAACGCCATCGAATTCCGCAATATCGGCAAGTACCAGCGTCGAACCGCGGCCAAACCGGCTTTGCGCCGCCAGACAAACAGGCTTGCTAACAGGGACAGCTTCGGCCAATTCGTTATAAAAACGCACTTCGGTCGGCAGCAGCCTGGGTAATGCGGTGATCATCCACGCCCGCCACGATAGTGACGGCAGCTTTACAAACCACCGATTCGGCAACCTATCCGGGCCATTATGCTCGACAGCGACGCAAACGCGCGTTGTCGTGCCGATGTCGACAGCAACAATATCCACGTTGGCAACGACGGTGTTGGCATCGTGTTGATTAACAATGTGCTGAGCCCAGGAAACCGTTAAGTCGCCCGGATGGCGCACGAGAATGCTCTGTTTCATTATTGTTATTTGGATGACTTTTTAACACTGTTTTCAGCAGATCCAAGCCATAGCAATGACTCGATCGCCGCCTAGTAATGCGGAGGCACTTCCTCGACATTCTCCCCGGCTCCGCCCTCAACAGACAAACTTTTAATGCGCTCGTTAAGCATTTTACAGGTGGCTTCCAGGCGGTCGATCTGTTGCTGCTGCCCCGCAACTATCTTATTCAATTCTTGCAGCAAATCTTCCTGATAAGCCGCCTTGATTTCCAATTCGATTATTCGATCATTATTCATAGCGAGTTAAATAACTTTTGAAAATTGTTGTTGTTTTTGTGCCAGATATTTATCGAATACCATGCAGATATTGCGGATCAACAAACGGCCGGCGGATAGCACTTTGACGCTTTCCTTTGACAAAACCAGCAAACCGTCGGCTTGCATCGGTGCTAATGCCTCAAGTTCCTTGGCAAAGTAATCGGCAAAGTTAATGGCGAATTGCTGTTCGATAGCGGCAAAGGTCAAATCGAAATGGCAAATCAGTTGGGTGATTACGGCGCGGCGCAGTTTGTCGTCATCATCCAGTTCGACGCCTTTAAAGACCGGCAACTGGCCTTGGCCGATCAGTTGATCGTATTCGTCCAACTCTTTGACATTCTGGATATAAGCATCGCCTACCCGGCCGATTGAGGTAATGCCCAAGCCCACCAGCTCACAATCCGAATGCGTGGAATAGCCCTGGAAGTTACGGTACAAATGCCCTTCGCGCTGGGCGACGGCCAGCTCATCATCGGGTTTGGCGAAATGATCCATGCCGATATAGACATAACCGGCTTCGGTGAGCCGTTGCCCGACCATCTGCAAAATAGCCAGCTTGACGTCGGGCGTCGGCATATCGGCATCGTTAATCTGGCGCTGGGTTTTAAACCGTGCGGGCATGTGCGCGTAGTTGAAGATCGAGAAGCGGTCCGGCGCTACCGCCAGGATTTTATCCAGCGTCTTGGCGAAAGTCTCCACCGTTTGCAGCGGCAAGCCGTAGATCAGATCGATGTTGGTCGAGCGGAAACCTTCGGCGCGGGCGGCCTCTAACACGCTGAATGTCTGCTCTTCGCTTTGCAGGCGGTTGACGGCTTTTTGCACGGCCGGATCGAAATCCTGCAAGCCTAAGCTGACCCGGTTGAAGCCCAGTTCGCGCAGTTGCTTGATGGTTTGGTCGTTGGTTTCGCGAGGGTCGACTTCGATTGAATATTCGCCTTTATCGTCATCCCGTAAATGAAAATGCTCGCGGGTTACCGCCATCAAGGTAAGCATCTGCTCGTAGCTTAAAAAAGTCGGCGTTCCTCCGCCCCAGTGCAATTGGTTGACGACCCGGCTGGAGTCGAACAAATCGCCCTGCATCGCAATTTCTTTGCATAGATTCGCCAAGTACGGTTCCGCATGTTTGCGGTTTTTAGTGACGATTTTGTTGCAGGCGCAATAAAAACAGACGGTGTCGCAAAACGGAATATGGAAATACAGCGACAGCGGTCCGCCTGCGGCATTGGATTTTTCGATATGCCGACGATATTCTTGATCGCCGAAGCCTTCATGCAACTCCAATGCAGTCGGGTACGAGGTATAACGGGGGCCAGCCTTATCGTAACGATTGATAAGGTCTAAATCGAATTGTATAGACTGGTCCATCATTTTACTTGGCTGTTAATGACTACTTTATGCGGGCTTTTATCGTTCAGCGCCACCTGCTCAATAACGCCGATCAAATCACCGGGCTGCTGCATCGCATCGCCGGATTTGGAAACTCGCGCCAGCAGTTTGACTTGTTCGAAATTCGATAATTTCATGTTAGGCATCATCGCCATCGCGTCCGTCAAACTGACGGCTACCGGCAACTCAAAAACCTGCTTACGCACGATAGCCAACGGCATTTTGGGGCCGGATAAGGACTGAGCGTAAATAAAAACGGTGTCGTTAGGGTTGGTCGATTGTTGTAACTCGGGCGCCAAGCTTACCTGAACCTCAATGCTGGCCGCTGCAACCGGTTTTGCTTCCGCTTGCGCAGCAATGCCTTCCGGTATCTGAGTTGCCAGCTTGGCCAGCAGGCCTTGTATTTCCTGCTGAGCCTCCGAGCCCGGCGGTAATTGCGCTTCAAGTTTTTTCCACAAATCCATCGCCGCAACAAAATCGCCTGTTTGCGCTTTTGCCATGCCGCCAAGCCACAAGCCGGTCACATTATTAGGTTCCATCGCCAAAGCTTTAAACACCAGTTCTGCCGGTTTTCCGGCCATTTGCTCGTTGTTGGCAAAAGCTAACGCATCGGCATAAAGCAGCATGATTTCCGGCTTATCGCCGATTAATTTGTAAGCATGTTCAAATGCAGCAACGGCTTTGGGATATTCCTGCAAATATTTATAAGAACGGCCCAGCATAGTCCAGCCCAATGCATCGTCCGGCTGCTTTTGCAGACGCTCGGCGAGCCCCGCAACCATACTTTTCATTTTTTCCAGTTCAGGCGCTGCCTGACTTGCCACCGCAGCTTGATCAACTTGGTTTAGTGACGGATAGCTGCCCAATGCCCAATAAAGCGAACCCGCTACAACAGGTAGCGCCACAAGCAGCACAGTTGCCATCCATCGGCCTGTTGATTGTGAAGTTTTCACATGACTCTCTATATCGAGATCGTCGCTTAAGGCCAGCTCAAGCTCGGCAAGCTGCTCATCATAAAGCGCCTGAGTTATTGCGCCCGCTTGCAGTTGTTCTTTCAACTCGGCCAATCGTTGCCGGGCAATGGCGATATTGCGCTGATCCTGGTCTGATATTGCAGCGGGATATTTTCTCCACAACGGTGGCAGCACAATCAAGAAAGCGACCAATATCATTACGCTGGCAATCAGCAAAAATAGCATATTCAAGACTGGTCACCTTTTTCCAACAAGCTGCGAATTCTTTGCCGTTTTTCGGCGCTGATTTCAATTTTTTCAGCAGTCTTTTTTCGACGCGCAAACAAAAACACCGCAATCAAACCGAGTAACAGGAACACCACCGGCCCTATCCACAGCAGGCCGGTTTTGAGTTTGAATGGCGGATTATATAAAACGAAATCGCCATATCGATCGGTCATGAATTCGGCTATGTCTTGCTTGGATTTACCTTGTTGCAGCATTTCATAAACCTGTCTGCGCAAATCCGCTGCCAGTTCCGCATTGGAATCGGCGATGGTCTGGTTTTGACAGACCAGACAGCGCAATTCCGAGGTCAGATTTTCATAAGCTTGTTGCTGCTCAGGGCTGGCAAACTTCCGGTACTCGACACCGGCACAAGCTATGCCTGACAGTACCAATAGGAAAACAATCGATAAACGCTTCATTAATTTTCAGCCTGTAACTTCGCGATTAAAGGCAGGAAAGTTTGCTGCACATCTTCTGGCGTGACCGGGCCGGTATGCTTGTAGCGGATCACGCCCTGCTTATCGATGACAAAAGTCTCCGGCACCCCGTAAACGCCCCAGTCAATGCCGATACGTCCGTCCTGATCCATGATGCTGACATCGTAAGGGTTGCCTAATTGCGCGAGCCAGCCTAAGGCGGCCTTCGACTCGTCTTTGTAATTCAGGCCGACGATAAGAGCGGCTTTTTGCTGGGCCAATTGGTTCAGTATCGGATGTTCTGAACGGCACGAAGCGCACCACGAGGCCCAAACATTAAACAGCCAAACTTTGCCTTTTAAATCGGTTGGGGACAATTTTTCTGTCGGAGTTTGCAGCTTGGGCGCGAAAAACGCCGGAGCCGGTTTATTGATCAACGGTGAAGGAATCTCACTGGGATGGAGATTCAAGCCCAGCGCCAAAAATACCGCAAGAACGATGAATAATATTAACGGGAGGATGTACTTAAGCATTAACCGGCACCTTTGCAGAGGTTGTTTTGTAGCGCCTATCGCAAGCGGCGATTAACCCGCCCGCCGCCATGAACAGCGCGCCCAGCCAAATCCAGCGGATGAATGACTTGTAATAAATCCTCAGGCTCCATGCACCTTTGTCACCCAGAGGTTCACCTATCGCGACGAATAAATCCCGGAACAATCCGGCATCGATAGCCGCTTCGGTCATCGGCATTTTCTGCACCCGATAAATCCGTTTTTGCGGCTCCAGCTTGGCAACCTCTTTGCCGTCGTAGCTGACGGTTACAAAAGCTTGTTCCGCAACATAGTTAGGGCCTTGGGTTTGCTTGACGCCGTGAAATTCAAAGATATAACCGGACATATCCAGCTTGTCATCGGGCGCCATGCGCACATCTTTCTCAACACTATAAACGGAGGTCAGGGTAATGCCGACCACGAATACCGCGATGCCTAAATGCGCCACAGTCATGCCGTAAAAACCGGCCGGTACGGTTTGCAAGCGTTGCCATGAGAATCCTTTCGGCCCCATGCGGTCAACAAAGGACAGCGCGGTGATCGCAACCGTCCACAATGCCAGTGTCAAGCCCAAGACCGCGCCCCAGGAATAAAACGGCATCAGCAACGGCATCAGCAGCCCACCAGCAACGCAAGCTAACGCAATCCAGCGTACCCGTAACGCAATCGCGTCGATATTGTCTTTTTTCCAACGCAACAACATGCCCAAGCCCACGGCTATCGACAGAGGCGCCATCAATGGAATGAACACGGCGTTAAAATACGGAGGGCCGACCGAAATCTTGCCCAGCCCTAACGCATCAATCACCAACGGGTACAAAGTGCCTAACAAAATACTGGAAGCGGTTACTACCAACAGCACATTGTTCAGCAATATCATCGATTCTTTAGACACCAGTTCAAAAGTCGCACTGCTTTTGACATAAGGCGCTCTGATCGCATACAGCAATAATGATCCGCCTACCACGACGGACAGAAATACCAGAATGAACAAACCTCTTGCAGGATCGCTGGCAAACGCATGCACCGAGGTTAATACGCCGGAGCGCACCAGGAAGGTGCCGAGCAAGCTTAACGAAAAAGCAAAAATCGCCAGCAACACCGTCCAGGTTTTAAATACGCCGCGTTTTTCGGTAGCGGCCAATGAGTGAATGAGTGCGGTGCCGACCAACCAGGGCATGAATGAAGCATTTTCGACCGGATCCCAAAACCACCAGCCGCCCCAGCCCAGTTCGTAGTAAGCCCACCAACTGCCCAGCGCAATGCCGATGGTTAAAAACATCCAGGCGATGTTGGTCCAAGGTCTTGACCAGCGCGCCCAGGCTGCATCCAAACGGCCTTCAAGCAGCGCGGCAATAGCAAAAGCAAACGCTACCGAAAAACCCACGTAGCCCATGTAAAGCATCGGCGGGTGTATCGCTAAGCCAGGATCTTGTAACAAGGGATTTAAGTCGCGTCCTTCCAGTGGAGCCGGGAACAGCCGGTCAAACGGGTTGGATGTCAGCAATAAAAACAGGATAAAGCCGATAGCGACCAGTCCCATCACACCTAAAACCCGAGCCACGGTAGCGTCTGGAATATTGCGGCTAAATAATGCGACCAAGCCTGTCCAGCAGGATAAAATCAGCGCCCAAAGCAGTAATGAGCCTTCATGCGCGCCCCAGACACCGGAAACCAGATACAAGACCGGCAATGCGGTATTGGAATTGCTGGCGACATAAGCCACGGAAAAATCATGGGCTAAAAAGGCATAAGTCAGACAGCCGTATGAAATCGCCATGAATAACAATTGCCCCAACGCGGCGCGCTTTGCCATAGCGATCCAGCCGGATATGGATAGGAAAGCGCCGATAATTGGCAGCGTTCCTAAAACAACAGCCATACACAAGGCCAGAATCAGCGAAAAATGTCCGAGTTCTGCAATCATTATTTTTGGCCTGCAACCGGCGCCGGCTGGTTTTTCAAACTGTCTTTCACTTCCGGCGGCATGTAGTTTTCATCATGCTTGGCTAACACTTCTTCAGCAATAAAAACGCCCTGTTCATTTAATTTGCCATGAGCAACGATACCTTGGCCTTCCCTGAACAAATCAGGCAGGATGCCTGTGTATTCGACAGTCACATCCTTGCTGAAATCGGTGAGCTTAAAGCGCACCATCAGTCCGTCATTCGGTCTTTCTACAGACCCTTTAATGACCATGCCACCCAAACGGAATAAGGTGTCTTGGGGTGCTTTGCCTGCCACGACATCCGTCGTGGAAAAAAAGTACATCAAATTTTCATTGAAAGACTTAAGCGCGAACCCTGTCGCCAAGGCTGCGCCGAGGACCATCAGACCGATCAATATTAATCGCTGTTTTCTGGCTGGTTTCATACTTATTGCCGTTTTTGCTTGAGCGAAAGAGAGCGTAAAAACTGTCTGCGCTGCGCCACTGGAATAATAATATTGGCGAGCAGCACGATTAAGGTCAGGCCGTAAGAGGTCCAGACATAAAAGGCATAACCGCCCATTGCAAAGAATTCCTGCAAACTCATTATCTTGACTCCGAAATCATAATCTTCACCCACTGCGCATTGCGTTCGCGCAGCAATAATTCTGTGCGCGCCCGTTGCAACATCGCGATCAGGTAATAAAATTTAAACGCTACCGCCATCAGCAACAGCGGGATCAACATGCTGACATGGATGGACGGCTTATCCATTTTGGTTACCGTGGGGCCTTGATGCAGGGTATTCCACCACTCGACCGAGTAATGGATGATCGGGATATTGACCACGCCGACCAAAGCCAAAATTGCCACGGCCCTGGACGCGGTGCGCTTATCGTCTATCGCACCGTACAATCCGATGACGCCGAGATACAAAAACAGCAATATCAATTCCGACGTTAACCGCGCATCCCAAACCCACCAGGTTCCCCACATCGGCTTGCCCCACAAGGAACCTGTCACCAGCGCGATAAAGGTAAAGCTGGCTCCAACCGGTGCGCTGCTGATCGCCACGATTTCCGCCAATTTGATACGCCAGACCAGGCCTATGGCTCCGGCAATGGCCATAACCACGTAAATAAATAGCGACATCCAGGCGCTGGGCACATGAATGTAAATAATGCGATAACTGTCGCCCTGCTGGTAATCGGCTGGCGCAAGATACAAGCCACCGTAAAGGCCAGCACCTGCTAACAGCAGGAAAATAACCACCAGCCATGGCATTAACCGCTCGGTAAATGCGTAAAAATGCGGCGGCGACGCCATGCGGTGGAAAAATCGGACTACGGGATCAGGAATTAAAAACATTGTAAGTCAGGCAAAAGGTTCAAGGTAAAAGGTTCAAGGTCAACGCTAGAGAGGATTGTTATCCATACAACATAAGCGCGACAGTTAACCTTCTTTTTTTGGCGGCGGCGGCGGCGGAGTTGGCCGTACAGATGTAGGCGCTGGTGGATTTTCATTCTTTCTGATCCAAGAGCCATTATTAGCAGGTGGCAGTGGCGGCGGCGGATTAGAGCGTCTCGCTGTCATCATTGTTCTCCCAAGTTTTTTCTAGAAATTCAACCCACTTAACATCATTGACGCTAACCAGGATATTTTTTACGCCAACGATACGTTTTTCTTCGCCGTTATCAAGCCATGATGGATCGGCAATCACAAAATGGCCCTTGGTCGGCTCGGATGGCCACTCGATAGGCCATCCATAAAGCCTACGCTCATCAGTAAAATGCAACACCACAAAGGTTGGCTCTAAAAAAGCTTTAAACCATTCTGATGAAAAAGACCCTTGATAAGTTATATTTATGCGTCTCAACAGCTTATGCAGCTTGTCATTATTGGCAAAATATGAAAATATAAATCCCAAAAACAACGCAATGATTATCGACCATATCAAGCTAGACGACTCTCCCCAAGTGGCAATCGACCAATATTTGCCTACAAATTTCAAAACAAACTCAGCAATACTAATGGCTGCCTGCGTAAACAATGTAAAAATCATTGCCTGAACAATACGCTCAAACTGTGAGGGTTTCGGATACGAAGTCAGGCCATAAAAAACCCAAGCGGAAACAAAACCTGGAAGCAGGTATTGCAGAACCGATACGAAGTCTTTTGCGAAACTGTCCATTCCAACGCCAAGTTAACCCAAAAGCATTATTTTACGAGATATTATCAATTAATACTCATTTTTAATGCGGCGGCTGTAGGCCAAGGCGTCAGCACTAACGCCATCAATAAAATGGCAATCAAGATATTGATCTGAGCATCAACAGGCAACCCGCCGCTTGCCATCTGGACTGCATTGCCGGCAAAAATCAATACCGGAACATACAACGGTAAAACCAGCAGCGACAAAATCATGCCGCCCCGGCGCAGCCCTACGGTTAACGCCACGCCAATCGCTCCTATCAGGCTTAACACCGGCGTTCCCAGCAGCAAGGTTAGCAATAAAATACCCAATGAATGATTAGGCAGACCTAAGAAAACCGCCAATAGCGGAGCCACAATCAACAATGGCAGACCAGTCACTAACCAGTGCGCGACGATTTTGGCCAATACTAATATTGATGTCGGATGCGGGCTTAACAGAATCTGTTCCAGCGAGCCGTCATCAAAATCCGATCGAAACAGGCTATCCAGCGACAGCATCGCCGCCAGCAACGCGGAAACCCAGATAATCCCCGGCGCAATGGTCTGCAATAGATGCGGCTGCGCGCCGATCCCCAACGGGAACAGGGTTATCACCAGGATAAAAAACAGTAGCGGATTGGCTATCTCCGAGCGCCGCCGCAAAGCCAAAACCAGATCGCGCCGAATAACGGCAAAAAAAGCTCGGGATAAAGACATCAGGATAAATTAATACGCTGGACATCGACATCAGGCAGGTCGATGTCATGATGTGAAGTGAGAACTATCATGCCGCCGCTGGCGCAATGTTCGGCCATTAACGATTCGATCAGGGCAATACCTTGCTTGTCCAATGAAGTAAAAGGCTCATCCAGAATCCACAATACATTTTCGGTAATCAGCAATCTGGCTAAAGACAACCGTCTTTTCTGACCTGCCGATAAAGCTTGCACAAGGACATCATCGTAGCCCGACAAATGTACCTTGGTTAAAGCCTGATCAATGGAATACCGGCCGGAACTGCTCAGGGCCAAGGACATTTTCAGGTTTTCCAGAACCGTCAGTTCTTTTTTAATGCCATCCAAATGCCCGACATAAACCATATCCGCATAGAACTGACTGTCTTTCACAGCCTCGCCGCACCAATGAATTCTGCCGGTATCAGGCTCGCGGAATCCGCATAAAATGCGCAGTAACGACGTTTTACCGCTGCCGTTTTTACCTTCCAGTAGTAAAACCTGCCCTGAAACCAATTCAAAAACCAGTTCTTCAAACAGCACCCGGTCATCGCGGATACAGCTTAAGCCCCTGCCTTCAAGAGAATGTGTTGCTTGTGTTTGCATGTTGTAACAAATAAATCAACCGGCCAGTGACCGCTGCCGCACGGCCTCATAAAGCAGCACGCCGGTTGCGACAGACAGATTAAGACTTTCTACCTGGCCCAGCATCGGCAGCTTAACCAGCATATCGCATTGTTCCTTGGTCAACCGTCTTAAGCCTTTGCCCTCGGCTCCAACGACCAAAGCCAGAGGCACCGTAAAATCGGTTTGATAGGCGGTTTGCGTGGTTTCGCCCGCTGCCCCCATGACCCAGATGCCTTGGTCTTTAAGCCAGCGCAGGGTTCTTGCTAAATTGGTGACTTGATAAACCGGTACCGTTTCAGCAGCGCCGCTAGCCACTTTGCAGACTGTCGGGGTAATGCCCGTGGCGTTATCTTTGGTGATAATAACCCCATGCACGCCGGTAGCGTCCGCGGATCTAAGACAGGCGCCGAAATTGTGCGGGTCCTGAACGTTGTCCAATACCAGAAATAACGGCGTTCCCGACAGCGTTAACACAGCGTCTTTTAGATGACTTTCCGATAACTCTTCCGGCATTTCAACTTCAATAACAATGCCTTGGTGATTATTGCCTTCCGCAAAACGATCCAACTTTTTCCGGTCGGCTTTTTCCGGCTCTATACCCAAATCCAGCAAATCCCCGACCAGTTGCGTTAAGCGCTTGTCTTGTCTTTGACTGTCAAGCCAGGCTTTATTGATCTTTTTAGGGGAATAATCCAACGCCGACTGTACTGAATGTATGCCGTATATTTTGTTTAACTTCATTTTTTACGGCGTCTCTTTTTAGGTTTCTTCATCACATCCAGTTTTTTTGTCAGCTCAAAATCAATCTTTTTTTCATCAAGATCAACACGGGCGACTCTGACGTTGACACTATCACCTAAACGATAATTAGTACCGGTACGCTCGCCTCTCAACTGGTGACTGGTGGCATCAAAATGAAAGTAATCCTGCGCCAGATTGCTGACATGAACCAAGCCTTCCACATAGATTTCGTTAAGTTCGACAAAAAAGCCAAACGAGGTGACTGCGGAGATAATGCCGGGGAATTCCTCTCCAACCTTATCCATCATGTATTCGCACTTGAGCCAGTTTACTACATCGCGCGTGGCTTCATCGGCGCGCCGCTCATTGGCGGAACATTGCTCGCCCAATACGACCATGTCAGGGAAACCGTAATGGAAGCTTTCGGGCGTCTTGCCCTGCAAGCAATGCCTAATCGCACGATGTACCAGCAAGTCCGGATAACGGCGGATCGGCGAAGTAAAATGCGCATAAGCTTCCAAGGCCAAACCGAAATGGCCTTTTAACTCAGGACTGTAGACCGCTTGCGACATCGAGCGCAGCAGTACGGTCTGGATCAAATGCGCATCAGGCCGGTCTTTGATGGACTCGATCAGATGCATATAATCCAGCGGCGTCGGTTTAGCCCCTCCGCCTAAGCTTAACCCCAATTCGCCAAGAAACGTTCTCAGGTTCAGCAATTTATCGGCACTCGGGCCATCGTGTATCCGCAACAGCTTGGGCATTTTTCTATTATTTAAAAAACGTGCCGCCGCCATGTTCGCAGTGATCATAAACTCTTCGATTAATTTATGCGCATCGTTACGTACCACCGGCACTATCTTTTCAATTTTACGCTCAGAGCCGAAAATAATCCGGGTTTCCTGAGTATCAAAGTCCATCGCACCGCGCTTTTCCCGGCTCAGCCGCATAACTTTGTAAAGCGCGTACAGCTCCTGTAAATGCGGCATCAATACTTTATATTTCTCGGCTAATGCCTTCGCCTCGCCAGCTCCCGGCTGGCTTGAGGCATACACACCCTCCCTGGCAATATCGCCCTCGACGAGCATTTTGGCGACTTCGGTATAAGTCAATCTGGCATGAGAACTCATCACCCCATCAAAAAAGCGTGACCGCGTGACCTGGCCTTGCTCATTGATATACAACTCACAGACCATGCATAAGCGGTCTACTTGAGGATTAAGCGAACACAACCCGTTGGATAAAATTTCCGGCAGCATGGGTATGACCCGCTCCGGAAAATAGACCGACGTGCTGCGTTTCTGGGCTTCCTTGTCTAATTCCGAATTAATCTGCACATAATGCGAAACATCGGCAATTGCCACCAGCAGCTTCCAGCCTTTGGCCGTTTTCTGACAATAAACGGCATCGTCAAAATCACGGGCATCTTCGCCGTCAATTGTGACTAATGGAGTTTTCCGCAAATCGACTCGCCCCTCTTTTGCAGACTCAGGAACCTCGTCTTTGAGCGGCTTAATTTCCTCCAACAGCTCATCAGGCCAATGGTTTGGCAGCTCATAGGAGCGGATCGCCATGTCGATTTCCATACCCGGCGCCATGTGTTCACCCATGACATCGATGATCCGGCCAATGGGCTGCCGAAGCTGCGTCGGCTGTTCGGTAACTTCCGCAACGACAATCTGCCCTTGCTTGGCTTTGCCGATGCCGCCTTTCTGAATCAGGACAGTTTGCGCTATATTTTTGTTATCCGGCACCACATAGGTAAAGCCATTTTCCTTATAAAGCCGCCCTACAATCTGGTGAGTATTTCTCTGTAAAACCTCAACAAGCGCGCCTTCCCTGCGGCCTTTTCTATCAACCCCGGCAATACGCACCAGCGCCCGGTCATTGTGCAGCAACGGATTCATTTCCCGCGGCGACAAAAACAGGTCATCCGAACCATCATCCGGCTTAAGAAAGCCAAAACCGTCTGCATGACCAATGACGCGTCCGGCAATTAAATCCTCATTGTTAACCAGGCAATATTTTTTGCCGCGATTAAATAACAATTGCCCATCCCTTTCCATTGCCCGTAAACGGCGGCGTAAAGCCTCCAGCTGATCTTCATCTTCAAGAGAAAACGCGTCGGCAATTTCTTCACGGCGCAGAGGTTTTCCAGCATGTTCGATCAATTTGAGAATTAATTCGCGGCTGGGTATCGGATTCTCATATTTCTCAGCTTCGCGCTGAGCATATGGATCTTTTGTTGATTTAAAATCAACGGTTTCTTCAGACTTCAATGTCATTTAAATAATTAACTTGGAGGATGGATATAATAAACATATCTTTAAATATGTAAGCTAGTATATCGATTAGGGTTGAAAGAGAAAAGTTTTTGGCTTTTATGCGAAAAACTATTCCCCGTTAGCTCGAGGCAACGTCACGACGTCTATCTCGAAATCATTTAAGTTTAGGTAAAAAATTCCATACTTAATTGACAAAATCAGAGAGGATAGGTATAGTGCGCGCTCACTTTAGCTTTTACAGCTAACCTCTGCCGAGGTGGTGAAATTGGTAGACACGCCAGCTTCAGGTGCTGGTGGGGGCAACCCCGTGGAGGTTCAAGTCCTCTCCTCGGCACCATTAGACATTCGCAACATTGCAGCAACTTTTGCTGCACAGAATCTACGGCTCCAATCCTCAGGTAAATTTCAATATAGCTGTCTGCATTTTACATGAAAAGCATCTTGCTGATATCATTATTTTGATTATCAATCAAGTCGATTGCTCTCAAAAACAAAAAAGCAAAACTCAGCCCAGCCTCATTCGCTTTACTGGCCAACTTCTCACACCAAAAGTCCACATCACCACTACCCACTATTCTCCGACAAGCTAAATTAGCCATAACGGCAGCCCCCCCTTAAGCCGATCACCCGGCAATCCATTGCCGCCTTGTAATGTCAACTTTATGACACCGACCCGATCAAAACCAAGATAATATAATCAAGTTAATGATTGTAAAGGATATTGTATAAAATGGCACATCCTTAGCTAAAGTTATTGCAACGTAATAGCTCCAATCTACTGGGAAGCGCCAATGAACCGCAAATCAGCAAACTTAGCGATTATCAGCAATAACACTTTTGAAGCGACAAAAGCGGTTAATCTTGATAATTATGACATCAGCAGCGCTTTACAAACGACTTTGGAATTTAACGAACTGATCACTATTTTCAGCAGTAAGATCGCAAATAAGGTTCCCCATAGCGCTTTTGTTTATAAAAATCCAGAATTTAACCTGGAGGTAAAAAACGGGGTTTTTACGCGACACTCCTGCAATTATGCACTTAAAGTTGAGCAGCAACAGTTAGGCGAATTAAAGCTGATGCGTAACCATAGATTCAGCAATGCGGAGCTTCAACTACTGGAAACCCTGCTTTGCTGCTTGATTTATCCACTGAGAAATGCAACTTTGTTTCATCAGGCACTAAAAAAAGCTTATACGGACCCGCTCACCCAAGCTCAAAACAGAACTTCATTTGATGATTCCATTAGACGGGAAATAAGCCTTGCAGTACGCAACGCTAAGAGTTTATCGCTGATTTTTCTTGATATCGACCGCTTCAAAGCTATCAATGATACCTACGGCCATGAATGCGGCGACACGACCTTGTTTCTTGGCGCAAAATGGATTAAAGAGAACCTAAGAGATAGCGATATTGTGTTCCGTTATGGCGGAGAAGAATTTGTAATATTATTAAGCGGCACTAACGCGAACGGTGCAGAATTGCTGGCAGAGCGAATCCGCACCTCAATCGAGAATCATACAATAGCTTACGGCATGGAAATCCTTAAGATCACTGCAAGCTTGGGCGTTAGCACTTTACGCGACAACGATACTGTCGAGTCCTTAGTCCAACGCGCAGATAAGGCCATGTATAAAGCCAAAAGGAAAGGAAGAAACCAAGTTGTCGTAGCTGGATAAATGTCGGATCGCCTAAAATACCTGCTGCCGGCATATCAGATTCTTGTGCTTTCAGGACAATCCGACCGCGCCGTTAACGTTTTCTCGGCTTATGCGCTTTAGATTCGGGCTTGGCAGTAACGACCGGCTTTTCAGGGGGCATACCCGCAAATTCAAACAGCAATTCCAGTTCCTTATCGGTCAACTCATAAAAAGTGCGAGCCTTCAAACGCTCCGGCAATACCACAGGTCCATAGCGCACCCGCATTAAACGACTGACGACAACCTGCTGCGATTCCCACAACCGCCTTACCAGCCTGTTGCGGCCTTCGGCAACGATCACGTTGTACCATTTATTGGCGCCTTCACCGCCGAAAAAGTGAATATCGTCAAACTTGGCCATGCCGTCTTCAAGCTCCACGCCCTCTTTGAGCCTTGCCAGGGTGGCATCTGAAACCTCGCCCAAAATGCGCACCGCGTATTCACGTTCCACCTGCGTTGACGGATGCATTAACCGATTGGCCAGCTCGCCATTATTGGTAACCAGCAATAATCCTGAAGTGTTGATGTCCAGACGGCCGACGGCTATCCAGCGGCTAACCGCCAGTTTCGGCAATTGCGTAAACACTACCGGGCGACCTTCCGGGTCGCGGCGCGTCACCACTTCGCCGACCGGTTTATGGTAAAGCAGCACTCGGGTGGGTTGCTCGACAAATTTCTCCCAATTGACAATCCGGTCGTTGAGAAACAGCCGGTCGCCCTCTCTCAACCGATCGCCCAGACCTACAGGCTTACCATTGATCTTCAACCGCCCTTCACTTATCCAGCGCTCGATTTCCCTACGGGAACCAACACCGCCGCGCGCCAGCACTTTCTGGATACGCTCTCCGTCAACCGCCTCAGTAGCGCCGATTTTTTTCGGCGTTTTTGCGGCCTTGCTTTCAGTCTGTTGTTTCGGAGACTGACCCGGCTGTTTCGCTGAACTGCTCGACGGCTGTTTTGGTGATCTGTTCGGTTGTTTCTTGCTCTTCACTCTTTACCTGCATGGGTTGTTGCGGATTATCTAACGCCGGCTCATCTAATGACACACCAAACTCTTTAATCTCTTGTAAGGTCGGCAGTTCATTTAATGACGTGATATTAAAATAATCCAGAAATTGTTTGGTCGTACCGTATAAAGCCGGCCTGCCCGGCACCTCTTTATGCGCCACCACCCGAATCCACTCGCGCTCGAGCAGCGTATGAATAATATTGGAACTGACACTGACACCGCGAATATCCTCAATATCTCCGCGCGTTGCCGGTTGACGATAGGCAATAATGGCCAGAGTCTCCAACAAGGCACGGGAATATTTAGGCGGCTTTTCTTCAAACAGCCGCGATACCCAGCGTGACAGCTCCTGCCTGACCTGAAAGCGGTAACCGCTGGCCACCTGTTTCAATTCGACCGGCCTGAACCTGTAATCCTCCATGATCGCCTCGCATGCCGCCTGTATTTCCTGTAGCTCCGGCTGCTCAATTTCAGGAAAAACCTGCTGTACTTGTTTGCAGGTCATCGGACGGTTTGCAGCAAATAAAATTGCTTCAACTACACGTTTAATTTCCATATTAACTTCATGTTGTTCAGTTACGGGAGGTAATGATGGCGCCGGTTTAGGCCGGGGCTTCTGCTTGGGCACCGGTACCGGCGACTCTGACTCGCAATTCGGCAAAGGGTTCTGACTGGACGATATCGATGAGTCGTTCTTTGCTGAGTTCAAGGATGGCCAGAAACGAGACAACGACTCCTTGTCGACCTTCTTTTCGGATAAATAACTGCGAGAAAAGGAGACTATCCGCTCCTTTAAGGTTTTCCAGAATGGTTGACATGCGTTCACGGACAGATAAGGGCTCTTTGGTAATTTGATGGTGGCTGAGCTGCTCAACTCTTCTAAGTACATCCTGAAATGCCAGCAGCATTTCCTTTAGCTGAATATCCGGCAAGTTCTGTTGGCAATTTTTCAGCGCCGAAACATCGACACCGACTTCAAATATATCACGCTCAATTCTAGGCAACAGATCAATTTCTTCAGCCGCATTTTTAATCAACTCATATTCCTGCAGCCTGCGTATCAACGTTGCCCTCGGGTCTTCCTCATCCTCTTCAGCGTCGGGCTGCCTGGGCAACAGCATTCTTGACTTGATTTCCGCCAACAGCGCGGCCATGACCAGGTACTCCGCCGCCAACTCCAGGTTTAATTCACCCATAACCTGGATGTAGGCGATGTATTGATGGGTAATCTGCGCTATCGGTATATTAACAATATCCAGATTTTGCCTGCGTATTAAATACAGCAGTAAATCCAGCGGCCCTTCAAAAGTATCCAGCAGCACTTCCAACGCATCCGGCGGGATATAAAGGTCGTCAGGCAGCTTGTTAAACGGCGCACCGTTAACTATCGCAAATGACTGCATGGCCGCGACCGGCGATGACTCTAGAGCCTCAGCCGCGTCTTGATTCATCACTTCACTCATGCCCTGGCTTCGCAACTACGAAAATGGGACTGAAATTTAACAATTCGTATAAAAATCAACCTACATCCCGGCAATTGAAAAAAACATTTGCTGCACGATGAACATCGGATAAGCCAAAATCGCACTTAAAGTATTAGTGTATAACAGCACCAACAAAATAATAAATCCGAAGCGTTCCAGACGGTTATATTGCCACGCCCAATAATTGGGCAGAATACCCGTTAAAATACGGCTGCCGTCCAGCGGCGGAATAGGCAGTAAATTAACCAATGCCAACACCAGATTGATCGATATACCGGCAATTCCGGTATAAATCAGCGGCAATGAGACGGCCTCCATCTGCATGCCTATCGCCACCCCTAACCGGGCGATTAACGCCCAACCGACAGCCATCAACACATTGGCAAGCGGACCGGCCAAAGCGACTATCGCCATATCGCGCCGTGGATTTTTAAAATGCCGGGGATCGACGGGCACCGGCTTCGCCCAACCGAAAATAAAACCCGTGCCCGTTATCAGCAATAGACCTGGCAGGATAATCGTCCCGAGCAAATCGATATGCTTAATCGGGTTTAGCGTTAACCGGCCCAAGGCCGAGGCGGTGTTATCGCCGTACTTTTTTGCTACCCAGCCATGCGCCACTTCATGCACGGTAATCGCAAAAATCACCGGCAAGATCCAGACCACGATCCGTTGCAAAAGCGTCAATTCATTCATCATGCCTGCATCCTCACCCAGCCAACATCGGAGCAAGACCCTTGCCCTGCCTTATAATTTCACCGGCGCCGTTGGAAAATTCGATAATCGTCGTTTGCTCAAACGGAATAATGCCTGAATCAATCACCAGATCCAGTTCATGATCCAGTTTATCTTTAATCTCATAAGGATCGGTCAACGCCTCATCCTCGCCCGGCAGCATCAAAGTAGAACTGAATAGCGGCTCACCCAATTCTTGAACCAGTAATTGCGCAACAGGATGATCGGGCACCCGTATGCCGACCGTTTTTTTCTTGGGATGCTGCAAGCGGCGCGGCACTTCGCGCGTAGCGTCCAAAATAAAGGTAAAAGGCCCCGGCGTTAACGCCTTGATCAGCCGGTAAGCATTGTTACTGATCTTGGTAAACGTCGACACCTGGGCCAGATCTTTGCATACCAGCGTAAAGTTGTGCTTATCGTCCAACTGCCTGATACGGCGGATTTTATCAAGTGCCTGCTTATCGCCGATATGGCAGGCAATTGCATAAGAGGAGTCCGTCGGGTAAACGATAACGCCGCCGTTACGAAGCACTTCCACCGCACGCTGTATCAAGCGCAGCTGCGGACTTTCCGGATGTATTTCAAGAAATTGAGCCATTTATTAGATCAGGATAAATTTGAAAATAGCCCAATTATACCGCACATCGACCTCAGCTTGCAGTTGAAAACCATAGAGTCATCTGACCTCGCCAAAACCATGCAATAAAGGCAGATTATGTAGCTTACAGGAGCGAGTGCTTGATAACGGGCCATACTACGCCTGAAACTGTATATGATATGCAGATCATAAACCTGTCCTATCCGATTTTATTAACCTTATCATGCTGTTTTGTAGGCAATCATCCAACCTGCCAATCCTACATATCGGCTTATAAAATATAATGAAAGTTGCCAAAAGAATGTCCATGCCAGAACAACCCAATCCATTTTCTTCTTTTTCAGAGACTCCTTCTTCTTTGGCCGTTTGGCTGACCACTGCCGACCAAACCTCTCTATTTCAACAACAGATAAGCGATCTTCGCTTTGCCGACAGCGGCAATGATTTGCCTGTGATAACGGTGGATGCCGACCAAAAGTACCAGGACATCGAAGGCTTCGGGTTTTCGTTGACCGGCGGCAGCGCGATGCTGATCAGCCGCTTGCCCGATCCTGACAGGCGCGTATTGTTGCGGGAATTGTTTTTGCCCGACGGAGACGGCATCGGCGTCAGCTTTTTGCGTTTGAGCATAGGCGCGTCGGATTTGAGCGAGCGCTGCTTTTCGTATAACGACAGGCCGGATGGAGAAACGGACCCCGAGCTTAGCCATTTCGACATCGAGGCCGGCGACCTTGAAGTCATTCCCTTGTTGCAGGAAATTTTAGCACTTAATCCCGAAATCAAGATCATCGCCACCGCGTGGTCGGCACCGCCCTGGATGAAGACCAATCAGGCTTTCCGGGGCGGCAAACTCAAAGAGGATTGTTACGCTGTTTACGCCGCTTACCTGGTCCTTTACCTGAAAACCATGCGGGAGAAAGGTATCACCGTCCATGCGATCACCCCGCAGAACGAACCTTTGAACCAGAAAAACGAGCCCAGCATGATCCTGGAAGCGATTGAACAGGCCGCGTTTATCAAAAGCTATCTGGGACCGGCTTTGTGGAAGGCTGGATTGAACGATGTCGAACTGTTCTGCTGGGACCATAACTGCGATGTCCCCGAGTATCCGCTGGCGGTCTTCGCCGACGCCGAAGCGCGCCGTTATTTGACCGGATCGGCCTGGCATTTATACGGCGGCGATATTTCGGCACTTTCAGACGTGCATCGGCTTTATCCGGACATGAAACTGCATTTCACCGAACAATGGGTCGGATCGGACGGGGAATTCGGCGGGGATTTAATGTGGCACGTCCGGCATGTGCTGATCGGCTCTCTGAGCAATTGGAGCCGGGTGGTGCTCGAATGGAACCTGGCCTCCGACCCGTTCTGCTGTCCCCATACGCCCGGAGGCGAAGCCCGCTGCGTCGGCGCATTGACCATTGGCGAAGAGATTGTCCGTAATGTTGCTTACTATGTGATCGCCCATGCCGCAAAATTCATCCGTCCCGGCTCGGTAAGAATTGGTTCCGATCAACCAGCGTCATTGCCGAACGTGGCATTTGTAACGCCTGAAGGCTATGTCGTGCTGATCGTACTCAATGACGACGCGGAATCGCGGTCGTTTGCTATCCGGTATCAAGGCAAACATGCGATAACAACCCTGCCGGCGAATTCGGTGGCTACATATGTCTGGCGCACAGGGTGAAGTTTTTCTTCACTGATTTATCCACGAAAGACATAAAAAATCGTAGGGTGCGCACCGCGCACCATCTACAAATTTTAAATTGCCCCGGCGTCTAAAAAAGTGCTCCAGGCAAAGCCGCTCCGCCATTCTTATGCATTCCTACTTATAGCTTACTGCTGCCATTAATGCTAAAAAACAAGCGGTTATTTAAAGCATAATCATTTTAGCCATAACGCCCATCGGACTCACCTATCCGCTGCAACCGAAAAGGGAGCATTTAACAGATGAACGCGAGCACAAATGAAAAGACAGTTTCCATTTGGGAAGGTACAGCCAAAAAAGGCAGTGCATTTCCTCCTCTTACCGGAGACAAAGAAGCTGACGTCGTGATCATCGGCGGCGGCATTACCGGACTGACCGCCGCCATGCTGCTAAGCGAAGCCGGAAAAAAAGTCGTTTTGCTGGAAGCATTGCAGATCGGTTTAGGCACCACCGGAAACTCAACCGGGAACTTATACATAACAGTTGACGAATATCTGTCGATCATCATGAAAAAATGGGGAAAAGACGTAATGCAAGCGGTGGCTCATTCACGGGCAGAAGCGATTAACTTCATTGAGGCAACGATCAACAAGCACAATATCGACTGTGATTTTTACCGGACGTCCTTCAATCTTTTTGTTGAACGTTCAGACCAATCTATTGAAAGCTTCCTCGAAGAAGAATTGGAAGCACTAACGGAAACCGGAGCCGAGGCAAGCATTGGCGGCAATCCGGGGCTTCCCTTTGAAGCGACCCAATCGCTGACCCTTAAAGGACAGGCCCAATTCCACCCGCTTAAATACGTCCGCGCGCTTGCGGAGCAACTAAAAGATAGCTGCGAAATCCATGAAAACAGCCAAGTCGTCGACTTTGACGAAGACCAGGGCATTGTCAAAACCAGCAACGGCTCGGTAAAAGCCCCGCACGTGATCATGGCGACGCATACGCCCAAAGGCGTTTACAGGGTGCATACCGTACTCGGCCCATACAGGGAATACGGCGTGGCTGCGGAGTTGCTATCCGACCCAATGCCCAAGGGAATTTTCTGGGGCATGAACAAACCCAAGCATTCGATCAGGTGCTTCAAAAACGGCAACAAAAACTATGTCATGGCGATCGGCGAGAAATACAAAACCGGACACGGGGACGATACCGGCAAATACGTCCAAGAGCTGGAGGACTATCTAAAAGCGCACTTCGACATCGGCCCGATTACTCATGTTTGGGCCGGACAACAATATCGCCCGGCAGACAGTCTTCCCTATATCGGCAAACACGGCGATTTTATGTATTTTTTAACCGGCTTTGCCAGTGATGGACTGACTTACGGCACGCTGGCAGCTATGATCGTCAGCGACATGATTCAGGGCAAGGACAACAAATGGCAGAATATTTATAAGCCAAACAGGATCACTCCCCTAAAATCTTTTAAAGAGTTCTTTAAAGAGAATATTGATAACCTCGCCCAGCTCGTCAAAGGCGCTCCCGAAGAGATAGAGGTTGATTCGATGCAGGAAATACCGTTGGGTGAAGGGAGAATCATTGAGAAGGATGGAGAAAAACTGGCGGTCTACAAAGATGAAGACGGAGTTAACCATATTTGTTCGGCCGTATGCACGCACTTGAAATGTACTGTCAATTGGAATGCTTCAGAAAAATCATGGGATTGCCCTTGCCACGGCAGCCGATTCAAGACCAATGGCCAAGTTATCGAAGGCCCGGCAGTCGTTAGCCTGCCGGCCAAAAAAGCATGACGAAATCCTTCCGGCGAGAGCATGGAGATGGCTGCTCAATAGCCTGCGCGTATTGGTGCTGGGCATAAGCGGCATGCCCGTGCTACAGGGGCGTAAGGTACGCATCGCGACAAACAATGCAGGCCACTAAAACTCAAATCAAACGTTTTATCAATCCAACTCCACATCCACCCGCCGAAACCGCCCATCACGCAACGCTTCCACGATTTCCCCTTCCAAATACGAACTTTCGATCAGTTGCTCGCCATCGTCGCGCCCATACAACCGATAACGGCACGTCTGCACCGCCGCTTGGCCGAACGTGTCGCGGCATTCGGGATTGATATAGACCAACAAAGTCGCGCCCAATAACGTACAGGCCGCGCTGTCCGCCGGCAATATTTCTTCAAAACCAAACGGATTAACTGATTGCTCTTTTGTCGAGAAAAATGACTTCGACAAAACCGGCGCAGGCCTGAACAGCAACTTTCCATCCTCAAACACAAACGGCGCAGGTCCCAAGAAAAGATGCGTCCAAAGATGCAAAAACTCCACCGTCGAACCGGAAAGACGCGCCACGCAACCCCGTCCATGTTGCCGTGGATCGACAGCAAATCCGCTGCTAACCAAAAAGCTGGAGTTTTCGACCGGGTTGCGTCCGTATTCGGCCGGGTCGCGGAACGCCACCAGCAGCCGTTCGATTTGATCGTAAAACTCGCCGACCAATCCGGCACGGACCATTTCCAGCACGAACTTGTAATGCATGTGCAAAAAGATCGATCCGTTCTCCAGCCAGCCGTAATTGAAAACCCCGATCCGTCCCAGATCCAGTGCATTTCCCCCCAGTGGTTCATTGACGCGATACATGCCCAATTTTTTATCGAACAGCTCGGAATTGCGCGCGGCGTCGTATAAGCGCCGAACTTCCTCCGGTTCGGCGATGCGCAGGGCATGGACGAATCCTTCCAGAAACAGCGGCAGCGGTTTTTGCTTGAAGCAGGTCACAGCCGCCTTGCCGTCTCCGATTTCCTGATACTGCTCGGCCTCATAGGAGAAATAAGTGACGATGCCTTCCGGCGTCCGGGCTCTATCGATCGCCATATCCAGATAGCTCGAAACCGTCGCCAGGAAGTTTTTCACAGCTACAACAGAGAGGACTTGTTCGGCACCCTCAAAGCCCATGAACATTTTTTCCCGATAGGTTTCCTTTTGAGCTCCGCTTTGCTGCCAGAATAACTCCGGCATCAGGTCGGCGCGGTTTAACAACGCTTCCAATCCGGATATAAAATCCGCCAACTCCGACGGCAGGGGAAAGTCTCCCTCGACATCGGCCAAGGCTTTCGAGGTAAAGCCCACCAAACGCTTGAGTTCAATGGTTTCATTGACCGACGAGCCGAAAATGCCGGGCAAGCCGTTCAACGCGTCGCACCAACCAGGGCGGTCCGCTTCCATTTCTATGCCGACGCCGAACGGGTCCAATGTGGCCAGTTTGTTGGCGACCAGGGTCAGGATTTTTCCGAGCAGCGAGGTGTAAACAATGTCGCCGTGACCGCGTTGCGAGCGGACTTGGTGGCGGCGCTGGCTGCGGGAATCGATCAGAGCCATCTTTTCAGGGCATCCTTGCACCGCGCCGTATTGGCGAACGCCGTTGGGCGTCACCACGTATTTTTGCGAACGGGGAACGACAAAATGGGTCGGATCGAAAAATGTGTAAGTGTTTTCCAGGAACAAGCCGGACAGCCGGTCCGGGAAAATCGCCGCGTAGCTGATCAGCAAATCGACCAGATATGTCCAATGATCCGACCAATAGCCGCGGTCGAATTCGGCATCTTCCACTTCCACCGCTTGCGCCAGGATGTCCTTGATGACCGGTTCCGGGTTGTCCGTAGCCGATTGAAGCAGTTGCCATAATTCGGCGTATTTGAACTCGCTTGCCAGCAGTTGTTCGAGGCCTGCAAACCGGCTGAAATGATGCGCTAGGGTTTGGGGAGCGTCCACAACGAAACGCAAGTTTCGCAACGAACAGGGATTGTAGCCGTCCGGCTGGATCAGGTTGAAGAAATAGCGGATGTTTTTGTCATCCAGCCCAGGCTCAAAGAACACGTCCATACGACGGTTTTGCAGCACATCGCGAAAATCGCCGTTGCCTTCGGAATACGGCGTGTCCTGCAACAGGAAGTCGTTGTAATCCCGTTCCAGGTCGCCGTGCTTGCGGCCGAACAAATACAACCGCGCGCCGCCAGGCACTTCCTTCGGAAAACCGCCGCGCAAACCGTTGTCCAGATAACATTGCCGGGCATGGGCATCGAACAGCGGCTTGGCGGTGGCGGTAAAGATTTTTTGGGTGATGCCTTCAATCAGTCGGCGGTTTGTGCCCCGTTGGGTTTCGAAGTAACCGTCTTGGTCAGCCTCGACGATAAATTGCTCAAGCACCGATTGCGATTCCGCATGACCGTAAAAGCCGTAAAAAACTTGGCTTTGTCCCGGTTGCAGTTCGAGGGTCATAGTCTGAAAAGCCGACGGCGTTTGGTTACCTGCCACCTGATTATCGAAATCCAGGCCGTCATTGATAAAAAACCGTTCCGGTTTGGAAAAATCTCCAGCCAAACCGAAAATCCTTTCCGCGTCGACCAGCACTTGGGTGCGTCCGCCATTTAAAAAACCGGCGAAGAAATTGCAGGCGATCACCGGTTCCACTTGCGGGGAATCGGTAGGCCAGACTTTCAATCGATAAAAAGGCAGATTTTCTTCCACGCCTTCGACGCGCATGAAAGCTTCCGAAGTCCGGCTCATGAACTTCAAAATCCATTGGTTCATACCAAAGGGCAGCACTTGCGGCAAGCCGTCGACAATCTCTATTTTTTTGGCCTGCGCGGAGGTATTGGTGATTGTGATGCGACGCACTAAACCGGCCACCGGCGCTTCCGGCAACGTGAACATATCGGCTCGAATGCTGAACCCCAAAAGCGGATTGATCTCTTCGACGCCGACTTCATGAGGCATGACATAAAGGCGTTGCTTGACTTCCGGCCCCGCACCGCGCTGGAAAGGCTCGTGAGTCAAAATTCTGTCGCTATCGGTAATTTTCAGGAAAGTCCTGAAACCACGGGATGGCGTCAGTTGATAAGCTTTGTCGGCAGGGAAAAACTCCAAAAAGGCCCCGTCTTTATTACGCACCCCAAAACTGGCTACGGCCTGACCTCGGTTGACATAAAAAACCCAGGCCGGGCGCCCCATCGTACCGGCGATACCGGGCAAAAAACTGGCGAAAGGAGCAAGGTCGTTGTATTGCTCAATGACGAAGCGATTATCGGCGTCTAAGGCATAGTGGGTCTGGTTCACGCGGAGGCACCTTTGGGGTTGATATTGAATCGGCGGCTTGAGTATAAAGCAAGACTTTTTAGTTGAGTTCGAATTTCAGATTATCGGTCTGTGAAAGAAGCCATGCGGGTGTAATTCAAGCGATTAAATGCTCTTTCGTTTGCCAGGCCATTTCCTTAAAGCTTAAGTTCCTAGACAAGCCGGTGATCGATATTTTATAGGACTTACGCAAGAACCATTTCAAGCGATGGCTTTCTCAGTTGTTGAACGAGGTAGTCGTCCAACAAGCCCTGCTTAAATTGGTAGACGGTCTGTCCGGTTTGCGTTGCCAAGTGCTTTAGCCGGATCCAAACCAGGAAGGCGCAGCCGATGTGGTTGCGCTGGAAGATCGAGCCGTTGCACCGCGAAGGCAAGCAATTGACCGGCCTGGAACGCTGCCAATGCCGCAAGGCCCGCTCTCAACGGAATCACATCGCTTGCTGCTACCACGTGTGGATTTCCTTAAAAGTTAAAGCGAACGCTTTAAAGAAGTCCTTCTATCAAGTCCGGGCCGACTTGTTTTCCGACTATTTGCGAGCTGAACTGCGTCATCCCAGAATTAAGGCTTATTCGGGAGGGTAGCGAAAGTTCTAAGCATTTAAAATTCAAAATATGCCGTAAGTCATTTTTGTTTTGTTATTTTAATTGCACAGCCTTATCTTGATGAAAGATTATTCAAGACAAGCAAATCGACAATTACGGAAAGACAAAACTGCTTGACTTGGGCAAGATGAAAATTGCCAGAGACAAGCTACCCCAACCTCTCAAAAAATCATTTACCCATGACAGGTCAATATCCCTGTCCAATGAGACGGCCGGCTTTGCGCAAATAGCTTTTCTAACGAAAGCATGAGCCTATGCGCGACCGTTCCGAACCCGCTTAGGCTCGAAAGCGTTCTAACCCTCGATATTATGGGCAAGACCATGCAATGAACAAATCAACAACACGCCCATAGCAATCAATGCAATCTGCTGCAATGACGTTTTCATGTCGGTCTTTTTATGCAGTGACGGGATCAAATCGGCCACGGCAATATAAATAAAGCTTGAGGCTGCCAACGCCAAGAAATACGGCAAGCTGTCATGCAAGTCTTCCAAGCCAAAATACGCCAGCACACCGCCCAAAACCGTGGCTAAGCTGGCGAGCATATTGTAAAAAAGCGCTTTGCTTCTGGAATAGCCGCTGTGTAGCAAAATCGCAAAATCGCCGACTTCCTGAGGAATTTCATGCGCAGCAACGGCCAAGCTCGTGACTATGCCCAAATGCACATCAGTCAAAAACGCAGCTGCGATTAAAACCCCGTCAACAAAATTGTGGATGCCATCACCAAGAACAATCAACGCACCGGCTGATTTGGCTATGCCGTGACTGTGGCTAGGCCCGTGACCATGTTCGTGCTCATCTTCATCGCCGTGCGCCTCGCAGTTGCCGGAATGGCAATGCCGCCAAATCAGCAATTTTTCCAATACAAAAAAACCGAGTACGCCCGCTAAAATTGTCCCGGATAACGACTGGAACTGCTCAGGCTTGGTTTCTGAAAATGCTTCGGGAATCAAGCCCCAAAAGGCAACAGCCAATAATGCGCCAATTGCAAAGCTGATTCCGTGCGGCAATACTTTAGCCCTGCGCTGCTCAGACAACAGGAGAAAAACTGCGGCCGCCATAACGCTCAACACGCCGCCAACTGCCGTAAAGATGATAATTAATATCAGTAAATCCACTAGCTTATTCTCTCCATATTAGCGTCGCCATACGCCCTGTTTGTTTATCCCGACGATAAGAATAAAAACGTTCATGTTCGGTGACCGTACAAAAACCGCCACCGTAAACCTTATCGATACCCAGCATAGCCAGATCGGTTCGAGCCAACTGATAAATGTCCGCCAGCCACTTGTCGTTGCTCTTTTGTTTAAAGGCTGTCATAAACGTAGCCGATTTTTCCAGAAAAGCATTACGTACTTCAGCGCCGATTTCAAAACAGTCCGGGCCGATTGCAGGCCCCAGCCAAACCAGCGGATCGCTGTTGTGCATGGCCGCCAGCGTGTTGCCGATCACCCCTGCCAATAAACCCCGCCAGCCGGCATGAATGGCGGCCACTTGACTTCCGTCAGCCGAGCAAACCAGCAACGGCAAACAGTCCGCGGTCATCACCGCACAGACAACCCCGGACTCAGTCGTATAGCTGGCATCGGCTTGCTGCAAAGGGGCGGTTGTTACTGCCTGCACTGCACGATTGCTGTGGATTTGCTCTAACCAAACCGGGTCGTCAGGCAGATTCAGTAATTCTTTAATAATCCGCCGGTTTTGCTGAACGAGGTCCGCATCATCGCCCACATGCATGGCCGGATTCAGACTGGCATAAGCCCCGTAACTGACCCCGCCGGTACGTAGTGTGGTCGCAGCATGAACATTGGCCGGCGCAGGCCAGTCCGGCGTCAGCCAGTGTTTATACCCAGAGGGCATAAGTTTCGTTTGAGCAGACGAGCTGCTCAACTCAGTTTTAATCCCGCTCATTTTCCGCCAAGGCTTCCAGTAACCGGACCATATCCTCAGGCAAGGGTTGTTCCCATTCAAGGTATTCATCGGTAACGGGATGCTGCAAACCCAATTTTGCCGCATGCAGGGCTTGCCGTTTGAAACTGCGCAATTCTTTTTCCAGACGCTCACTGCAATCCGCCGGCATTTGAAAACGTCCGCCATAAACCTGATCACCCAGCAGTGGAAAACGGATATGCGCCATATGCACCCGGATCTGGTGGGTACGTCCGGTTTCCAGCTTAACCTGAACCAGCGTATGGCGGGTAAAACGCTGAGCAACGCGGTAATGAGTCACGGCATGCTTGCCGTTCTCCCTGACTGTATAGCGCTTACGGTCGGTAGGATGCCTGCCGATAGGCTCATCGACGGTGCCGCCTGCGGTCATACGGCCACGGGTAATCGCCAGATATTCGCGGGTAATAGCTCTTTCCTGCAACTGCTCGGTCAAGCTGTTATGGGCTTGCAAGGTTTTTGCAATCATCAGCAGTCCGCTGGTTTCCTTATCGATCCGGTGCACAATGCCGGCTCTGGGTAATGTTTCCAGATTGGGATCATGGTTCAGCAGGGCGTTCAGCAGCGTACCGTTCCAGTTTCCTACCGCCGGATGCACAACCAAACCGGCCGGCTTGTTTACGATCAGGATGCTTTCATCTTCAAAAATAATATCCAAAGGAATTTCTTCGGCTTCAGATGTCACCACGACTTCCGGCTCGGCATCCAGCGTTATCACTTCACCGCCGTCCAGCTTGTCTTTTGGCTTAAGCGCCAAACCGTTGACCAGCACCCGGCCGGCTTTAACCCACGTTTGCAATTTACTGCGCGAATAATCTGCAAATAGTTCCGCCAGCACTTGATCTAATCGCATGCCGGCCATTTCAAATGGCACTTCTGCCGTCAATCTTGTCATAACAAGTTCTTCTGATTAACCCATTGATAAGTTATACTCGCGGGATTCTCAAGCCATCTCAAGTATCGCAGTTAAATCCAGCGAGAAAACCCCTTATATTACAGCGTGTCCTTAACACTATGCGATTAATTTTAATTAAATTTTTATTTATCTGTTGTTTAGGCCTGTCACTTCAAGGTTGTGAGACGCTTAAAAGCCTTACATCCGGCGATACTGACACCGAAGACGAATATGCCGACTGGAATGCCGACAAGTTTCGGAGCCAAGCCAAAACAGCGTTGGACAGCGGCAATTATGACAAGGCCATCAAGCTCTACGAGGCACTTGAATCCCGCTATCCTTTCGGCGACGAATCCGCCCAAACGCAGCTGGACGTTGCTTACGCTTACTATAAAAACGCTGATCCTGAGGCCGCAATCGCTGCCGCCGACCGCTTTATCAAGATCAACCCGCGCAGCACCAGCGTCGATTATGCTTATTATTTAAAAGGCCTGGTTAATTACAATCGCGGCATTGGCTTTATCGACCGCTTTTTGCCCACCGATACATCGCAACGCGATCCCGGCACTGCCCGTGACGCCTACGACAATTTTGCCGAACTGATCCGCAGGTTCCCGAACAGCAAATATGTCCCCGACGCCCAACTACGCATGATTGCGCTTAAAAACAATCTGGCGATGTACGAAGTCCACGTCGCCCGCTTTTACATGAAACGCAAAGCCTATGTTGCCGCCATCAACCGGGCGTCTACCGTGGTCGATAAATACCAGCGCACGCCCGCCGTTCCTTATGCATTGCAAATCATGCAAGAGGCCTACACTAAACTAGAACTGCCGGATCTTGCCAAAGATACCGCCCGAGTCTACGAGTTAAACTATCCGAACGGCCCGCCGGTACTTGAACAAAAAGATTCGACGTTTTCGCACAAGGTTTGGGATTTTATCGGTCTGGAAAAATAGGCTGCGTTAAACGCTGTCCACGAAAGACACGAAAAGCACGAACAGTTTTATCTAAAAACCCATACCCTTTGGTAAAGCTCTTCTGAGCGCGACCAAAGGGTGAGCGGCAAACTGAATGTTGGCATACTCAACTGTGGTTTTAGGTTCACTCGCCGTTATTACAGAAAGTACTCTTTACAATCGTACGCTATGTACATCTTCTATCCACTTTTTCGTGCTTTTCGTGGACACTACATAACAGACCTCAAAACAAATCCACCGGATCGACATCCAGCGACCAACGCACTTTCTTCGCCAGCTTGAGCTTTTCAATAAGCGGCATCAATAGCTTAAGCAACGCATGCAGTTCCGGTCGCTGGTTGCTCTGGAACAGCAATTGGTAGCGGTAAAGTCCGGCTCGCCGGGCCATCGGGGCGGCAACCGGCCCCAAAATCAGGACATGACCATTGTCCTGTCCCTGCGCTAATTCCGCGACCGCCTGCAAAAACAGCTTCGGCATCTCGCCATCTGTAGCCTGCACCCTTAATAATGCTTGGTAGCTGAATGGCGGCAATGACGCCTCCTTGCGCTCCGCCAAAGCGGTTCTGGCAAAACTGCTGTAACCCTGTTTGATCAGTGTCGTTAATAACGGATGCTCCGGCTGCCGGGTCTGCATAATGACCCGCCCGGGTTTTTCCGCGCGCCCGGCGCGGCCTGAGACTTGTACGATCATTTGCGCCAGTTTCTCGGGGGCATGAAAATCTATGCTGAACAGGCCGCTATCCACATCCAGTATCGCCACCAGCGTCACATTGGGAAAATGGTGGCCTTTCGCCAGCATTTGCGTTCCCAGAATAATATCCACCGCGCCTTGATTGATTTGCTGTAAATAGTTTTCCAGAGAACCCTTGCGCTGGGTGGAGTCCCGATCCAGGCGCACAATCACTTTATCGGAAAATAATTCTGCCAACACTTTTTCGACGCGCTCGGTACCCAGTCCCAGCGGCGTCAACTCTCCCGCTTTACAGGCCGGACACTGCTTAATCAAGCGCCGCTCCTGTCCGCAATGATGACAACGCAATATCCCTTCATCATAATGAATCACCAGATTGGCATCGCAACGCCGGCAACGCGCAACCCAGCCGCAGCCGTGACATATCAGGGTGGGCGCAAAACCGCGCCGGTTCAGGAACAATAATACCTGTTCATTTCTTGCCAGGGTAAGACGCATCTCTGTAATCAGTGCTTCGGACAACCCCTCCTGCATGCGTTTATTCCTGATATCCAACAAATGCAACACCGGCGCTACCGCACTTCCGGCCCTTTCCGGCAGATGCAGCAACCGGTAACGTTTATTATTGACGTTATGCAGGCTTTCCAGCGCAGGCGTCGCAGAGCCCAGCAATACCGGAATATTCAACAGTTTGCCGCGCACCACGGCGACATCGCGGGCGGAAAACCGGAAACCTTCCTGCTGTTTGAACGAGGCATCATGCTCTTCATCGAGAATGATCAAGCCGGGATTCTTTAACGGCGTAAACAGCGCGGATCGGGTGCCTAATAAAATTGCACCTTCGCCTTGCTGCATTTTGAGCCAGGCACAAGTCCGTTGCCGGTCCGTCAATTTGGAATGCGAAATGGCGATGCTGACGTTAAACCGTTGCCTGAAGCGGTCCTCCAACTGCGGCGTTAAAGTGATTTCCGGCAACAACACTAAAACCTGCTGCCCCCGTTCCAACACAGCGCGAATAATCTGCATATACACTTCGGTTTTGCCGCTGCCGGTCACGCCCTCCAACAAAAAAACGCCAAACTGGCCTAGGCTGTCGCATACTGCTGTTATCGCCGCTTGCTGCTGTGGATTACATTGCAGGGCATTATTCCTGATTATCGGCTCATTGCTTTTTCTTCCGATTTCCGGCGCCGCAAGCTGTAGCAATTGCCTGTCTACCAGTTGCTTTACCGAAGCGCGCCAATTCTCATTCCATGCCGACAGTTCCGCTTCGGACAAGCTGTCCTGATGCGCCTGAAATTTTTCCAGTACGCTTTTTTGCTTGGGCGAGCGCTTAAGCTGTTCACTGTCGGCAACTTTGCCCAGTTCGGTCAATGCATAACGTTTTTCTGCTTGAAGGACGGCCGGTTTCCCTTGCCGTAGCGTCACCGGAAAAGCAGCGCTGAAAACTTCGCCCAGCGGATGATGATAATAACTGCCGGCCCAATGCAGCAGCGTCAGGTCTTTTGTCGATAATAGCGGCTTTTCGTCCAATATCCGTTCGACGCGTTTTAATTTACCGATGTCTATATCGCTATGCTCAACGCACTCGACCAAAAAGGCGATTTTTTTAGCTTTGCCGAAAGGTACTTCCAGGCGAATGCCCGGTTTAATATGAGCGGGCTCAAACTGTTCCGGAGCTAAATAGTCAAACAATCGATAGACAGGAACTGCAATTGCAACTCTGAAAATCAACTCATTCTTGTTTTGCAACTTAACCATAATGTTTGAACAATTTATGAGGTTTTACCCCTAAGTATTTATACGTATTCAACTATTCGAGTTACCCACAGAATCTGTGGATAACTTTGTGGAAAAGTAGTTTTCAGCAGCTCTTACTGCCGGTTTTTATTAGAGTTTTTTTAACTTGCGCATTTTTTATGCAGAGATTGATTCCTATTAAAATTCAAATAGTTATGTTTTCAACAACCCTCAAATGCTCATTATCTTTTTGACTAAATTTTATCTTGACTTAACGCTAAGCCAATTTGTGGATTTAATTTTGTAAATTTTAAAGAGGCATTCATCAAATTTAGATAAACAATCCATCATGAACAACAGTTTTGTCAAAATGATAAGCCAATTCAATTTGCCGCGCTGTTTATATGCTTGAGTAATTTATGACTTTTTACACCTAAGTATTTATACATACTCAACTATTCGAGTTACCCACAGAATCTGTGGATAACTTTGTGGAAAAGCAGTTTTCAACGACTCTTACTACCGGTTTTTATTAGAGTTTTTCTAACTTGAGCATTTTTTATGCATGAATAACTTTAGCTTTAATTTCAATTACTTATAATTACTTCAGCCAGTAAATAAGCGCTATTTTTCGCCTAAATTTAATCTTGACTTAACGCTAATCCAATTTGTGGATTTACCATTAAATTCATAGCGGTTTGATGAATTTAATAGTCATCCGGTCACTTTCGCCGATAGCTTGATATTTTTTCCTGTCTTTATCCTTGAGTTTTAAAGCAGGCGGCAACGTCCAAACGCCTTCGGGATAATCCTTGGTATCTTTGCTGTTGGCATTGATCTCTGATTTATCCAAAAACTCAAAGCCCGCATTTCTTGCCAGTGCAATCACATAATCCTCGCTGACGTAGCCGGATTCGGCCTTGATATCCTGCGGTTTTAAGACGGTGTTTCTATGCTCGACAACACCTAAAATACCGCCGGGCTTTAATGCCTTGTACATGGCATTAAATACCGCTGCGGCCTGATCGCTTTTCATCCAGTTATGCACGTTTCGAAATGTCAGAACCCGGTCAGCCGAACCATCCGGGGCTATTTGCATGAATTTTGGCGGCTGCAAGACGCTAAACTCAACTTTGTCGTAGACTTTCGGCTGCAATTTTAACTTTTTAACAAACTCATACAGGTTCTTTCTAAAATAAGGCTCGGACGCATCGGCCGAAAAATGCGCCGCATATAGTTTGCCGTGATTTTTCAGATAAGGCGCAAGAATTTCCGTGTACCAGCCTTCGCCCGGCCAAACTTCGACCACAGTCATGTTGTCCTTAACGTCAAAAAATTCCAGCGTTTGCTTCGGGTGCCGGTATTGATCCCTGTTCTTATGCTCGGCAGAACGCTGCTTTCCGCCAATTGCCTGAGATAACGTGTTTGGCTTTTCTGCGGCGTGCGACAATGAAAAACTGCCGGCCAGCAAGCATGCCAATAAAATCTTTTTCATGCTATTCGTTCCAATAAGTAATTTTTGGTAAGGGAAACAATTCGCGCCGATGGCGGCGCTTAGTTTTATTATGGACAGATACAAACCGCCCGGCAGCTAAAAACAAGACCAATACGTTTGATTACGGCCTCTGTCTTTAGCTTCATACAAAGCAGCGTCGGCATGATGCAGCACCGCTTCAGCATTAATATCCTTGGCCGATAGCGCGGCGGCGCCGATACTGACCGTAACCTGTATCGGGCCTGCTTCATGATCGATAAAAGTCGCGGCAACTTGCTGACGCAGGCGTTCCGCCATGGTCATGGCATCACTCTTGTTCGCTCCGGCCAACAAGATCGCAAACTCCTCACCGCCCAGCCGTGCCGGAACGTCAATAGCCCGCGAATTGTTGCGCATGATGTCGGCAAAGGCCTTCAAAACCGCGTCGCCAGTGGCATGGCCGTATGTGTCATTGACTCGTTTGAAGAGATCCAGATCCAGCATTAACACCACCGCGACATAATGAGGTAATCGAGCTACTTTCGCTCTTTCTTGCTCCAGGCGCTCCAAAAACACGCGGCGATTGAATAAGCCTGTCAACGGATCGGTGCTGGCGAGCTCTTGTAACTGCGCTTCCATCTCCTTGCGCACGGTAATATCTTCTTTGATACCGATAAAGTGAGTGATTTCCTCTGCGTCGTTTTTTACCGGCGCAATACTCAGCTCCTCATAATACAAGCTGCCGTCTTTGCGTTTATTAACCAGCTCGCCGCGCCAAGGCTGACCGGTCAGAAGATTTGTCCACATCTTCTGATAAAACTCTTTATTCTGAATTCCGGAATTGGTTAATTTGTTCGGGTTATTGCCCACCGCTTCTTCCGGGCTGTAGCCGGTCAATCTGCCAAAAGCGGGGTTAGCCCATATGATAGTTGCGTCTTTGTCGGTGATGACCACGCCGTTGGCCGCCGCTTCCAATGCCGCTATCAGCAAATTGTTGCGCGCCTCCATTTCGGTTCTGAGCAAGGCATAACGAACCACGCGGCCCAAGCCGTCATAGCCAAAATCACCCTTGACCATGTAATCCAAGGCTCCCGACTCCAGCACGGTCAACGCAAAATCGGTATCTCCGCGTCCACTGAGGACTACGATAGGGACGCCTTTCGCCATGCCTCGCGCGCTGTGCACAGTTGCCAGACCTTCCGAGTCGGGTAACGACAAATCCAGCAGCATGACATCAAAAGACAAGGCGTCTAAACATTGCCGGGCTTCAATCAGTGATTGAGCCCAAGTCACTTCAAAACGCGCGCACTGCGCTTGTCTCAACTTCATTTTTACCAGATGCGCGTCACCCGCTTCATCTTCGACCAGCAACACCCGAATCGCTTCGGTTCGGCTCATGACTTGGAGCCTTGCGGCAAACGTACCAGACTAAACCAATAGTCGCCGATCTGCTGAATAGCTTTAACAAACTGCGGCATATCGACGGGCTTGGTGATATAACTGGTCGCACCGAGCTGATAAGAAAGCACGACATCTTTTTCAACTTCGGAGGTCGTCAATACCACGACGGGAATGCTTTTGAAATGTTCTTCGGACTTAATAACGGCTAAAAACTCGCAACCGTTCATGCGCGGCATATTCAGGTCAAGAAAAATCAAATCAGGACGCGGCGCGTCAGCGAATTGTCCCGCCTTGTTTAAAAAATCCAGCCCTTCTCGCCCATCCACCACATGATGTAAGTTCGCCAGCACTTTACCTTCTTTTAACGCCATTTTTACCAAATACGCATCCGAAGGTTCATCTTCCAATAATAGAATTTCAACAAAGTTAGACTTAGGGATTTCGCTCATTAATTAAATCTCTTGTGTAATGGGTTAACGCGTAACCCAACATTTATTCAGGCAAATCAAATAAAACGGTGGCGCCGCCGCCCGGTGTTTCCTGCAAAATGACCGAACCGCCGCAGCTTTCAACAATGCGCCGGACAATGGCCAAGCCGACGCCGGTGGAGTCTTGATTCTCACACACCTGCAAACGTTCAAACACCTCAAAAACACGCTCCCGGTATTGTTCGGGAATGCCGATGCCATTATCCGCAACGCAATAAATTACCCGTCCTGCTTTCGATTCACCGCTGATCTGTATCTGCGGTGTAAGCTCAGGATGACGATACTGTAGGGCATTGTCTAATAAAACACTGAAGATGTCTTTCAGGCGGGGACGATCGATATAAACGGGAGGGCAGCTATTATAGTCCAGCTGCGCCCCCGTTTCACGCATTAGCGATGCTCTATGCTCCAGCAGGCCGGCAATAACCTCGGCAACGGCAACTTTGCCCATCGTACTGCGCGGCTGGTCGGCGGCAAGATACAATTGAATGTCGCGCACTAAAGCGCGCTGCCTGGCTGCGCCTTGCTCGATAAAATGCAAAGACGCTTTAACATCCTCGTTTAGCTGATCTATGGGTATTTGCGTTTGCAGGCGCTGCGCAAAACTCACCAGGCGCCGCGCCGGTTCTTGCAGATGATGCGCGGCAATGCGCGTGAACCGGGCCAATTCAGCATGAGCGCGAGCCAGCTTATCCTCGATTTGTTTGCGCTCAGTAATGTCGACGCATGAGCCGATATAGCCCAGAAAAGTTTCACCGCCGGTATACCGGGGCACGCCCGTATCGATCAGCCAGCGATATTCGCCGTCATGGCGGCGCAGGCGGTATTCCATCAAAAAGCATGTCCGCCGGTCAAAGGCCGTTACATACACATCAAGGCAGCGTTGATAATCATCAGGATGGACTAACTCCGCCCAACCATTGCCTTGCTCCTGCTCCAGAGTACGGCCGGTAAATTCCAGCCAGCTTTTATTAAAGTAGTAACACAGTTTATCCTCATCCGATTGCCAGATCAGCACCGGCGCCGAATCCGCCAACAGCCGGAAACGCTGTTCGCTCTCACGCAACTGCGCCGTTAGTTCATGAGCCATTTCGGCGGCGTTCATCCCTATATTCAGGTAGGAGCGCAACAACAAAAATAACAGCAAACTAGTGAGCCCCCCCGCGCCCAGAATAATCCACAGCTTGCTGTAATCGACGCTGCTCTCCGCTCCGGCAATCTGTTCGAACTGCAATAACCAGACCGTGCCGTTAAAAGCTGTCATTATTTCTATGGTGGATGAAGACTGAGCAACCTCACCATAAGACGGTTCCGCACTGTTATACAGCAACTTATCCGCCTGTGCGGTGCGCCCGTCGTAAACGCGCAAATGCACATGCGCCACGGCTTTGCCGTCAGCATTCGGTTCCAGATTGGGCACCAGATTATCAAGCAAGTCGCCCATACGGAAAGGACTGTACACCCAGCCCAATAATGCGGCGCGGCGCTGTTCAACGGTATCGAGAGGCCGGTCTTTTTGATAAACAGGCACATACATCAAGGTGCCCGCCTGCGTATTTTTAGCCGTTTCCTGCACCAGCGTTACCTTGCCCGACAAGCTGGCGTTGCATTCATCCCGCGCCTGCTCCATGGCCGCACGGCGCACCGGTTCGGAATACATATCATAACCAAAGGCGCGTAAATTGCGTCCTTCAAAAGGTTCTAAAAAAATGACGGACGTATACGCATCGCGCTTACCTTCAGGACGCACCGTATACTCAGGAAAACCTTCTGCACGCAGTTGCGCCTGGTGCGCAGCCAGTGCCCCGGCCGGAATCCAGACTGAAAACCCCATTCCTTGAATGCCTTTGAAATGCTCATCAATGCGCAAACGCTGGACATAATGACGCCATTCATTGCGGGTCACAGAATTTGATGAGTCAAACAGCGCGGCGCCCCCTAACAAAGCCTGTTTATGAGCATCCAGTCTGGCCTCTATTTTTAACCGGACTTCTTCGCAATAAAAAGCAAACTTGCGATACTCGCCCCGTTCTATGTCGAGTTTTACCCACAAGCCCGCCAGCCCTGTACCGAGCAATCCCATCAGTAACACCAGCCAGGGCGGCAATAATCGCAAATAACGTTTGGCAAATAATTTCATCATTGTTTCTATGCAGGTCCGCATGCACTAAATTCGCATAACGGAAAGTGATATATAAAAAGTGATATATAAATAGATTTTTATCCGGGATTTTCAGCATTCACAATAGGCAGTTCAAACCAGAACAGACTGCCTTGCCCTTCACCGTCCGACTCCACGCCGATAGCACCGTCGTGATGTTCGACAATTCTCCTGCACAAGGCCAAACCGACGCCGGAGCCTTCAAAACGGCTGCGCGCCTGCAACCGGGAGAACACTTTAAACAGCCGGTCCAATTGGCTCGGCTCGATACCGATGCCGTAATCGCGCACTTCTACCCGCAATAATTCGCCGCAGACTTTTCCATGAACATGAACCTCGGGCGGCTGATTCTCTTCGTGGTATTTAAGCGCATTGCCGATCAGGTTTTGCAACAGGCGCGTCAGCTCGTCACGGCTGGCGAATAATTCCGGCCATTCGCCGGTCACTTTAATTTCGCCGCCGCCAGTATTGAGTTCGGGATTAAGAAACGCCAGCGCTTCATCCAAAGACGCCTTACTGCTGATCCATGTTTTAGCCTCAAACTTACGCCCTATCCTTGAATAATCCAGCAGCGACAAAATCATTGCATCCATGCGTTTTGCGCCATCGATAGCAAAATTAAGGAACTGTTGCGTTTCATCATCCAACTGGTCGGCCAGCGCGCTTTCGATTAGCGATAAATAACTGCTGACCATACGTAGCGGCTGGCGCATATCGTGGGAGACCGCATAGGCAAATTGTTCCAGATCGGCGTTGGAACGGGTGAGTTCGGCTTCGATTTGTTTACGCTGGGTAATATCGTACAGCACCACCAGACGCATGCTTGCAACATCGTCATGAATCGCCGCCGCAGTCACCAACACGGTTTTAGTGCTGTTGTCCTTGCAGCGGACAGCCACTTCCAAAGGCGGGAAGTCGGTCTGTTCCTGCTTGGTTTTTACCAGCGTCGTTTGCCAGGTAGACTCGACCCAACGCCGGTAATCCGGATCAGGGAAGGCTTTCAACCTCCAATCGGCCACCGTGGGAATATCAGCTACGATGTAACCAAAGGTTTGCACAAACGCCGGATTCAGGAAGGTAAGGTTCAACTGCTGATCATTTAACGCCATCGGCACCGGTGAAACCTCGATAATCGAACGGAATTTCGCCTCGCTGTTTTTCAGCTCATCTTCCATTATCTTGCGTTCGGTGATATCGCGCGCTGCGGCGAACACGCCCAATACGTTGCCATTGCCGTCACGGTATACACTGGCGTTATAAAGCACATCGGTGACCTTGCCCGACACATGGCGGATAGCCAACGGGTAATCGGTAACAAATCCCTGCAAGAATACCTGTTGATAGCCCGCACGCGCTTTTTCAGGATCGGTGAAATAGTCCGCGAAGTCGCTGCCGATCAGGTTTTCCCGGTTCACGCCGGTCACCTGTTCCGTGGCGGTATTGACATCAGTGACCTTACCTTCTGCGCTGATCGTCACCAATGGATCCTGACTCGCTTCAATCAGACTGCGGGCGTATCGAGAGGCGACTTGAACAGCTTCTTCCGCTTTTTTGCGCTCGGTGATGTTTTTATGGCTGACCACAACGCCACGACGAGTTCCCTGTAACGGCAATACCGTCATATGGAACCAGCGCGGCTTAGAGCTTAAGCAGCACGGGTACTCCAAATGGAATATTTCCAGTTCGCCCCTCAACACAGCCATTATGCCGGCCTGCGTGGGGCTTGCCCCTTCGCCGCAGGCATTTTCACAAGCGTCCAGATAACTCCTGCCCAGCATATCGCGTCCGGGTGCCGATAAGCCGCTTTCTTCGGCAAACTGCCGCCACGCGTTATTGACGGCAATAATAGTGCCGTTGGCATCCAGCACGGCAATGTGCGAGGTCAACGAGTTAAGGATACTGGCATTAAAAGCGTCGCTGTCGCGCAGCTTTTGGTCCATGCTGATGATGCCATCCAGCGCCGAATCCAACAGTAATTGGGTATGTGCGCTATTTTGCTGTAACGCCAAATGGGCAGCACATAGCGCCTCCTCTGCTATTTTTCTTTGTTGCATCTCGTCTTGTAATTGCGCACTGTTAGGCATGGATAAAGCATGAGGAATCACTTTTATTATCAGCAAGGCAGTAGCGACCGAAATAATCGCGGTAAAGCTTTTAAATAAAGCGTCCAACCAATATAAAGGTATCCAGATCGTAATGATCGCCAGCAAATGCATGGTCCCGCAGGCGACAATGAATCCGGCAAACATGGCAACCATCCGCGAATAGGGCACGTCTTTGCGCTGCCGGATAAAATAAACCAGCGTCAGCGGAATGGAATAATAAGCCAGCATAATCAGCAGGTCCGATATGACATGCGTCCAAAGCAACGCCGGGCTCCAGGACAGGCAATAGCCGTGGGGAATCAAATCTTTAACGCCAAAATAATCGATCAATACTTGCATGGGCCGGGAGCAGGTTTCAGGGTAAATTAGTGAATGGGAAGAACTGATGTGTTAAGTGCCTGACTGTAAGTTTCCGGTTCTGCCTAACGCCGGAGTGCAGGCTATGCCTGCTTTGCAAGCGGAGCTTGCACTCCAAGGTTTTTAAATTACTTACCGATCAGCTTTTTTATAATTCCAGATTTGCAGCAAACTTAAGGTCGCCAGCATCAAAAAGGCCAGCAATGTCCAGGCCGGCATACTGAAGCCCAGCAGGGTCCAATCCACTTTCGCGCAATCGCCGGTACCGCTGAGCATTAGCTTGACTGTTTCGGACAACGGGAAATTTTGCATCACGTATTCCAGGCCGGGTCCGCATTCCGGCACTTTATCGGCAGGCAAATGCTGTATCCAGATATGCCGGATGGAAATCGCCGCACCGCACAAAGCCGTTACTGCGCCTAAAACGGCATAAGCCTTGGTGCCGGTCCGCCCCGGATTGTGGATGGCAGCGCTTAAAAAAACCAAACCGGTCAACAAAATGCCAATGCGCTGGGAAATGCACAGCGGACAAGGGTCCAGCCCTTGAACGAATTGAAAATAAGCGCCCATAGCCAACAAAAACACACAACCGAGAAAGCCCAGAAAGAACCAGATTCTCGAATTAAACTTTAACAATTCCAACATAACCAACTGCCTTTTTAAACGTTTTTGACAAGCCTGTACATTCCATCCAAGACCAATGAATTCGGGCTGACCATGCCGATAATCTCATTATTTTCAATGACCGGCGCCCTGACCAGATTATAGTCGGCAAACAAGCGCGAACAATAACGGATATCCATGTCGGGATGCACTGAAATGACCGGCTTATTCATGATTTCATAGACATTAACCCGATCCGGCGCACGATCTTTGGCCAACACATGGCGGGCAATGTCACCGGAATTGATCATGCCGTATTCATCATTGTCATGGCGCTTGTTGACGATCAGCACCGAGGTTTTCAGCGATTTCATCTTTTTTAAAGCATCTTCTACGGTAGCAATGCCGTCAATAGTGGCGAAGTCGGTCTTCATCACATCTCTGACACGGATTATAACGCGTGGCGAAATCATATTTTGTCCTCAAGTTCATGGGTTAATTGTTCAACCTGGTGCATGACGCCAACGGCATCTTCGACATCAATCTGAATGGCAATGCCGGTGCCGGGTTTGTCGTCAAATTGTGCGGCCTTGGCGATGGCTTCCAATATATGTCGGCTCAGATGCTCTTCGACCAGCAACAGCAGCACATCGCGCTGGACTTCCAGAGTCAAACCGAAAAAAGTTTTCGACTGTTTCATGCCTTCGCCGCGGGCATTATTGACCACGGTTGCGCCTTTAGCGCCGTTTTCACGCGCGGTCTCAAGCACCAAGTCAGTCTTGTCGTCTTCGACAAATACGATAATTAATTTGAAATGCATAGTTGTCCTCAAGGTTTGGATGAAAGACTGCTTTTGCTAAGCCATTGCGCGATTTGCGCGTAACCCAACACAGCGATGATCGGAAATAGACAGGCAAAGGCAATCAAGCCAAAGCCATCCAATAATGGGTTGCGGCCGGGCACGGCAGAGGCCAGCCCCAAGCCCAATGCGGTCACCAGCGGCACGGTAACCATCGATGTCGTTACCGCGCCCGAATCGTAGGCCAGACCGATAATCAGTTTAGGGGCGAACCGGGTTTGTATCATGACGATGATATAGCCCGCGATAATATATAAATAGAGTTCCGAACCGGTAACGATCCGGAAGGTACCGAGAGCAAGGCCGAAACCCACGCCGATGGCGACAGAAATTCTTAAGCCCCAGGCACGGATCGTGCCGCCTGAAATTTGTTCGGCTTTAAGGGCGACAGCAAGCAGGGAGGGCTCGGCCAACGCGGTTGCAAAGCCAATGCTGGCGGCAAACATATAGACCCAGCAATAGGATTGCCAGGCGACCGCCTGTGCAACAGGATTGATGCCCAAAAATTCAGGAGTGGTCAACTGCGACGCCATCAAACTTCCCAGCGGAAACAATGCTAAATCCAGCCCTTCCAGAAAGAAAACAATACCCAGCAGGACATAGAAGAAACCGATAATAGTTTTTCTGGGATGAGGCAAAGGTTTGCGGATTACCAGCAGCTGAAAACCGATAATAGTGCCGGCAATCGGTAAAATATCGCGACAGGTTTCCAACAGTTTCAGCGCAAAATGCCTTAACCAGTCGATCATAATGACGGCAACCGGAAATAAATCGCGGCCGATTTCAAACAGCTCCAGCGCGAAATGCGTTAACCGGTCGGTCATATCGCCATCCCGTAAGCCATCACAAAAATCGCCGGCATCAACGACGCCAAGACCACCAGACCAAAACCGTCGGTCATCGGGTTGCGGCCCTTGATTGAGGTCGCCAAGCCGACGCCCAGCGCAGTCACCAGCGGAACGGTAATGCTCGACGTAGCGATGCCGCCGGCATCATAAGCAATGCCGATAATCTCGACAGGTGCGAAAGGCGTCATGACGGCAATACAAACATAAGCGAAGAAAACCGGGTAATACACCGGCCAGCCCCGGATAATTCTCAATACGCCGACCAGAATCGCCAGACCGATAGACAACGCAACAGTAATGCGCAGTCCCAGTGCATAACCGGCCTTTGCCGAATCGGTTTGTTCGATCAGCTTACCGTTACCGGCAATGTTTGCGGCTTTTTCGGCAACCGCGATCAGCGCCGGTTCGGCGATTGCAGCGCCAAATCCCAGGCAGAAAGCAAACGTTAACAGCCAAAATAAACTGCCTTTGCGGGCAAACGCATAAGCCATCGACTCACCGATCGGGAACAGGCTTTGCTCAAGCCCTTGAATAAACAGGGTAAGACCGAGCACAACGAACAGAGTGCCGGCAATTAAATTGCCGACATCAGGAATCGGTTGCCGGATGATCAAGACCTGGAAGACTAAAACAACTGCAAGGATAGGCGCCAAATCCAGAAAACTGGCGAACAATTGTTTGGTAAAAGGATTTCTAAATAGATTATAAAAACAACCTAGCATTTTAATAATACCTTGGTGTATTTAACATTCAGTTGTCTAAACATATTGCCGCCTCAAATTCATCGCACAGCTTATCAACCAAATCATCCATTTCCTTGAAAAAATAATCACCCACTTTCTGGCGATTTAGCGCTTTGTAGCGACGGTACAGCTTGGCAAAATCATCATAAATTTCGGCTTCCGATGCATGCGATTTAATTTTGACAATCAGTCGCTCTCCCTCGTTGGCGGTTCGAACATAAGCAAAAAAATCTTTAATCTTTGCATCAAACTCCCGAATCATTTCACCCACCAAAGCCTCTTGCTCATTACGCGCGGCAATGATTTGCAGAATATCAAACTGATAACCGCCGCCATACTCGGCTCCCTCCGCTACTTTGAGCGGTTTCTTTTTCTTTTCCGTTGGCTCGTAAGTGACGACTTCAATAATACCAATCTGATTATCGAAATAGACTTCAATCGGGTCTTTCACATCGTCGGAACGATGCATCATGTTGTAAAGCGTATTGAACTTGCGCCAGAACAATAAAAAGCCCGGCTCGCTATATTTGGCATCCAGCTCAATCACATATTCAATACGGTTGAGGATAGTGAAATACTGCGCCGCCTTGGCTTTGATATCCGCAGTGTGTTCCGGGTTAGCGTCGATGTATTCTTTCAAACCGCTTTCAAAGTCCAGATAGCTTTCCGGGTCTTCACGCTTGGCTTGGTCTTTGTAAATCGCCATAAACACCGTGAAAAACTTAGCAAAGGTATCCGATTTTTTCAGCTCAGTCAGCAGAATATCCAATACCTTCTTATCGCCAAACGGGTCAAAGTCGCTCACCACCACATCGGAGAAATGCTCAAACGCGTCTTTGATGTTTTGCACATTCACATTGTTGTAGGAGAAATCAACAATCTTGCAGTCGTTTTTATATTTAGCCGTGCGATTGACGCGGGAAATGGTTTGAATAGCGCTGATGCCTTTAATTTCTTTATCCAGAAACAAGGTATGCAATCTTTTCTCATCAAAGCCGGTTTGCAGCTTTGCCACCACAATCATCAATCCATTATTGGTAGGCCGCGCAAAGCTTTCCAAAACCTTTTCTTCCGTCATGTTGCCATTCAGCCCCGAGGCGCTTTGCTCGTCCTGATTGGCTGAATACACCACATGAATCGGCGCTTCGGCATACTTGGCATATTTTGGCTGCTGCACCAACACTTTAAAATACTTGGTAACCGCCTGCTGGTAGACAATCGCCGCTTTTATGGAATGCACCGCCAACATCGCCTTGCCCGTGCCGCGAATCTGGCGATACACGTCTTTCACCAATAAGTCCGCCACATACTTGGCGATGGCGTCAATGCGCTCACGGTTTTCATAGACCTGTTTTTTCTGGGCGTCTTTGTATTCTTTTTCGGTAAAGCCTTCCAGCGGATTGCTTGGCAAGTCGAACAACATCTTGGATGCCACCGGCACAATATTTTTCAGCGGGTTCAGGATAAAACCATCCTCAATCGCCTCTTTCATCGTGTAGCTATCGAAAGGCCGCCAGAGTTTTTCGCTTTCGGCATAACCGCTGAATTCGCCAAAACGCGCCAGCGTATGGTCATCGGGGGTGGCGGTAAAACCGATAATCAGGTTCTTTTTCGTGCTGGCCGAGGCATACGCGGCATTATCGAACGGGCTTTGCAGTTCGTCGAAAATACTGACCATTTCTTCATGCTGGTCGCCGCTGTTGGAGCGGTGAATCTCGTCAATCAAAAACACAATGCGCAGCGTGGCAAGTTTTTGCAGTACGTCAGCATCAAGCATCTCGCGTACCGAGCCGAATTTCTGCAAGTTCACAATCACCAAGCGGGTATCCGATGCCAACGCCTGCTGAAAGGTTTTCTTATTGCTAGCTTCCACGTACATGCGATTGTCGATGTTCATATTCAGCATCAACGAATCAATCTGGCTGCGCAGTTGCAGCCTGTCCACCACGATCATGATTTTGTCGTAGACGTATTCGCCATCCCTTCGCAAATCTTTCAGCTGCAATGCAGACCAGCCGATAATATTGGATTTGCCGAATCCCGCCGCGTATTGCATCAGCAAGGAATACACGTTTTTGTTATTCGAATAAGCTTTACGCTTTTCCAGCAGCTCTTTTTTCTTGGCTTCGCCTACGCCCGCCAACTGTTTTTCCAACAGCTTTTCAAAATAATCCGGTTCTTGTTCGTGCGCCAAAAACTTATCAATCTTGGCCATGATTTTATCGGTGCCGAATTTCTGCTTGGGCCGGGGCGAAATTAAATGCCCCGTTTCGTTTTTGACTTCTTTCACGCCCTTATTGACGACCACATCGCGCTCGATAAAGTTGTAATACAAGATTTCTTTTTCGATAAAGAACTTGCCATACAGTGCGGCAAACAGCTCTTTCAGCTTGTCTTTCTTCTCGACGTCCGGCCTCAGCAGCGGATAGGGTTTAAATACTCCGTGGGCTTTTTTCTCAAGCTCTTCGCGGTCGAATTTTCCTTCGCGGCAGGTCGCTAAAATCTCGTCAAAATAATCCGCAATCGTGCGGATCACAAAGGTCTCGCCAACATCAGTGGTGGTGATATGAATGGCTTTTTCAAAAACTTTGAGGAAGTCTTTACGCTCAGCCTGTTTTTCGTAATCGCTCAACATCGCATTGCTATCGATATGTTGGTGATAAACTTTTATCGCTTCGAAGTAATCTTTAATCACCTTACCACGACCATTTTTAGTAGCGTTCTGGTTGGTGTAGTTGTTTTTTAATTCGCTGTACCCCAAATAAATGCCGTTCACAAACAGCACAATATCAGGGCGAAAAGAAAACACCTGCTTGCCCTGGTAGCTGTATTTATAAGGCAGCTCCTGCACCACGGAAAAAATGTTCTGATCAAACAGCGCATTGTCGTGAATCACGCTGTCGCCGGTGTAAAACAGATGCAGCTTGATGCCCTGCAAGCTGATGGACTTATTGGCATTGATAAACAAGGCCATGTTACGGCTGCTGGCGATGCGCTCCTGGATCAGCACAATCAACTCTTGCAGCAATAGCTTTTCATCGCCCCGGTATTTTTTCAGCAGGATTTCATAGGGCTTTTTGTTCAATTCAGTGCCGGAAATAAACGCCTGCAAATCCTCTTCAATAATCAGCGATTGGGTGACGGTATTGGCTTTGACTTCTTTGTAGCCCAAGCCCTCCCGAAAGAAGGGGATCAAAAACTTATCTTGCAGATGGAGTTCATTCATTAGGCTTACTGGCCTCTGGCTTGACGGTAATGTAACGTTGATTGGGACTGGATGGCTTGTCGGGAATGGTTGGCGCCAGTTTGCCGGAGGCAATAAGGGGCAGTAAAAAGGTATCGCGAAAATGCTCACGATGGCTTAGGCCGAGATGCTGCATCATTTCTTTCGTTGAACGGGGAACTGCGCAAAACTGTAACAGCTCATCAGCTTGATCGGTAACCTGTCCGGTAACTTGTCCGGTAACTTGTCCGGTAGCTTGTTCAAAGCCCTCCGTATAAGGCAGCACCAGCCGAATAAAATTGGGGGTGAATCGATAAATGCTACGGGGGTAATGCTCAAGAATGCGCGGCACGCCGGAGCCAAGCTGTTCAACCATATCCAGATCCCGAAAAACCCGCATCAGCTCTTTATTTTGCGGTACCGAATAACCCATAAAAAACTCTTCCTCATCAAATCCCGAAGGCAGGCCGCCGGCAGAAGTAATCTCCAAACGATCCGCAAAAAGCTCGAATTTGGGCGGCACTTCGTTGCTGTAATTATTGTGGATGATCGCGTTGATAACCGCCTCGCGCAGTGCGGCGGGATTCAATAGCTTGCGCTCTTCGCGCCGGTTTGGCGTAATGCGGGCAAAGGTTTTATTCTCAACCTTGAGTTTTTCCAGTACTGCTTTGGTAGCCTTCACCAGCGAGCAATAGCCGTACTCTTCATTTTCAATCAGGTTCACCCGATCGGTGCCTGCATATTTGGCAACCTTAATCGACAAGCCGTTAACGTCCGAAAGCAAATAGGCGGCGTAGTTGTAAGCGCCATCTTCGGTGAGCAGTTCCAAATTACGCGCAAACTGGTCATTCAGTTTTAATGGCGTTTCGCTGTAATAAATTTTTAGCTGCTCGAAGCTCAGCGTTTGCTTGCGCGATTTAATGGTGCCGATGGAATTGCGAATCCTGGCTGCAAACAAATCCTCAATCATCCTGACCGGCATAGGTTCCGAAGCGCTGCCGATTCGGATATAGCAACCCTTGGCCGACATGCCCATTTTGGACAAGTAGTACGGTTTTTCGGAACCGCTGGCTACGGTAATTTTGACGATCTTTTTTTCATCGCGGGTTTCGGCAATCACGTCAAACAAGCCCATCGTCGAAGGGCTGATATTGTTTTTAATGCGATCCTTGATTTTCAGTTGCAAAGTATCGGCATCGGTAACGCCTATGATTTCCTGGGTTTTGTCGTCAATGCCGATGTAAATCACGCCGCCGTCACGATAATTAAGAAAAGCGATTACCTCTTTTTCAAGCGTGTCGGTCAGCTCGCGTTTCAATTCGATACGGTTGGATTCTTGCCATTCTTTTTGCATCAGGCCACCTTGATTTTCCCTGTCACCACATCGTTAATCAGCGTTTTGCGCAGTTCCTTGAGTTTGTCGATTTGACTGTTGATGGTGGCGACGATGCGGTCGATGTGGGCGGTTTTTTCGTCGAGGTAATTGGCGATGGCTTGTTGCTCTTCGTAAGACGGATAAGCAAACTCAATGCCTTTCATTACCGAATAACGAGTAGTCCATAGATCATCCACAATACCTCGCCCAACGCGATAAAACTCTTCAATAAAACTATAGCTTCTAAATAGATGATGCAAGTATTTGCCAAAAAATGACCGCCTAGGAGCAAGGACGATACTAATGACCGAAACAGAACCATCATAAATGGAAATACCAGAAGCACCACGTCTGTCCGAACGACTATTGATTACATAGTCCCCCACTGCAACGCGCTTGCGATTATCATTGTGATCAGTTTTTGCAACAGAATCCATTTGTGGAACGATGCCTCCCATCGATACAGACAGCGGTGGATAGTCTGTATCGTTTACTTTTTCGCTCCGTTCTTCAAAAGCTGTTCCAATACGCTGTATCTCCCAATGAACTGGCACTTCGCCTAGCCACTCAATCCCGCTGTCTTTCATCGCCACGGTTTTATCCAAACCGCGAGTAACGGTTTCGTTGATCAGGGATTGTTTAAACTTGACGTACTGCGTCGCCTTTTGACTGAGCAGCTCTATTTTTCGGTTAATCTGCGCGGTTTTGGTGTCGAGATAGGCGGCGATGGCGGCTTGCTCGATGCGTGGTGGCAGTGCCAATGGAATGCACTTCATTTGCCCATGATTAAATGCTTCTTTTGAAGCGCCGCTTTGCGTCAAATAAACATAATCTTTCACAAATTGTGATTGAAGATAATACGATATGAATTTTGTTTCGTTTGAATTTTTTAATTTCAATAATGCAATATGTTGGCTAATGTTTGCGGTTTTAATTGATTCTGGAACAATGCACGTCCTAGCTATAGATGCGCCAGTTATATTGAAAACTATATCTCCAGACTTGACCTGAGAGTTCATCATTTCCTGATGCGTACTTGAAGATATAAAAGAAACATCATCTAAGTGAAGTCCATCGTTATGAACGTTTTGACTTCTCAAAAAAGGAATTCCAACATCTACATAACTTTCCGCTCCACCACGAGGTGTTACGCCACTTGTTATTTTGGAAATAACATTCTTAATGCGAACAGAACTCCAGTGAGCCGGAATATCACCCAGCCACCCAATCCCGCTGTCTTTGTATGTGTCATAGCGAGTATGGGTATGACTCACAACACCAACCCCGCTTCCAATACCTTTAACTCCTGATCAAGCGCGGCGATTTCATCCAAAATATTACTAACTTCGCACAGTTCTTCCGGCTTGTAGAAAATCTTGTTGAAGTTCAGCTCCACGCCTACGACGTTTTCCAAATAGGCAAACGGCTTGTTGATGTATTTCGCCATAAAGGCTTCAATAGCGGCTTGGTTTTCGGCTTCGTCTTTATGGAAAGGAATAATTTCGTAATCCTTCTGGTAATCAGGCGTAAGTTCCACGCTGATTTCAATGCGCTCCGCTTGGGTTTTGCTTGCTTTTTTCAGGGCGGACTTCACTACGATTTTGCCGCAACCCAAGGCTTCTTTTTTTCCGGCGCTTTCCTTAATCAAGGTCTCTTGGCTTGCATCAAAATAATATCGCCCTTGGCTGGTGGTGACGGCCAGCGGCTGTTCTTTGTAATCCAGGCTGGCAATAAAGGGTTTGATGTCTTGCTCAAAGTATTCGGCAAGCGAGGTAGGACTGACAGAGCCCGTGTTGATCGGTATCAAAGGGCCTGCGTACTCGGCATTTTGTTCGCAAACTTTCATGTAGCCGTGCCGCTCGCCTACCTTGCGATAGTTATCGCTCTCAGCGTTGGTTATGACAAATTCCGTAATTTCACGTTCACCATTGCTTAGACTTAAAGGCGTCAGTTTTTCGCTGATTTTGCCTTCTTTTAACTTCGCTGCAAAGCTGTTGCCGTGTTCATCGACATTGGTGAGCATGATGGCTTGTTTGTTGAAGTAGAAAAACTCTTTATCAAACACTTTGGCGTAATCGTTATCCTGGTACGCGGTGAGCGTGGCGACGATCTCAAGGCGGCTGGCGGCATCGACTTCCTTGCGCTTGGAGCCTTTGCTCTTTTTCAGGGGTTTGAATTTGTCGCTGGCATTAATCAGCATCACTTTGTCTTTGTGGTGCGGCTGTTTGTTTTTATTCAGCACCCACAAATAGGTGTAAATGCCTGTGTTGAAAAACTCATCGGTCGGCAGTTGTATCACCGCTTCGACAACGTCGCTGTCCAGCATCCATTTGCGGATATTGCTCTCGCTTGATCCTGCGTCGCCGCTAAACAGCGTCGAGCCGTTATGCACCACGACGCCCATGCCGACGCTGTCGAGCTTGGAAATAAGATGCTGCATAAACAGCAGCTGTCCGTCCGAAATAGAGGGTATGAATTTAAAACGTCCGGTTTTGTCGTGGGTGATGTCATTTTTATAACCTTGCCAGCTGACGCCATAGGGCGGATTGGCGATGACGACATCAAATTCGTCGTTATAAAACTTGTCGTCCACCAGCGTGTTGCCGTGTTCGATTTTGGAATCGGGACGAAAGCGGCTTTCAATTTTGGCGAGCGCGTAGAGAGCGTCGTTCCAGTCTTGGCCGAAGGTTTGAGTCAGGCGTTTGAATTTTTGGTTAATGCGATCTTCGACTCCAAACAACAGGTTGCCGCCTCCGCAGCTGCAGTCGTAGATTTTGAGCAGGGTGTCCGATTCTTCAATCTTGGAGGCGATGATTTCGGCAATCAGCGCAATCACATCGTCGGGCGTGTATTGTTCCCCCGCCGTTTCGGCGGAAATATCCGCCCATTTGCGTTTGATGTGCTCTTCCAGTGTGGTGATTTCGGAGTTGTTGAACGGTTTAAGGTCGATCTCCGCCCATAGCTTGGTGTAGCCCAACAAGACTTTTTTGGCTTTGAGCTTGCTGATTACGCCTTTAATATCGAGGAATTTTTCGCCATCGGAAGCATCCACGCCGAGCAGGTCTTTGGTCTCGCCATCGAAGCCTTTGAGGTAGGCGTCAAAATCAATCTCGAACGATTTGTCGTTTTTGCAGATGTCGGTTAACGACTGGTTTTTTTCGAAAATGAAGATGTTATAGCCTTGGCCTTCGTCTTTAATCATGTTGTAAAGATCGTCTTTGGCAATATCGGCAAAAGCCTGTTCGCCAATGTCGGCTTTGAGCTTGTCGAACATGCGGATCAAACGGCTTTCAATCATTGCTAAAGCAAAGAACGGCATCATGAATGACGGCCATTCGGATTCTTTAATGCCGCAGCCGCGAAGTAGATCGGCAGTTGCCCAGATTTTTGATTCGTATTGGAGGATGTTATTCATTATTGGGTTTATCTGTCCTTGGTTCTATTTTCCTGAAATTTTAATGCTCAACCAGCCGCTCACTATCTCCCTATTGCCGGCTGGTGTAGGAAAGGAATAATTTTTGGTGAAGTTATACAAATTATTGCACGGCATGACTACCGGCCTTGGTGCGTATGCCATAACCGTGCTTTTATGCCATAACCGTGCTTTATAGATGATATATTCCTGAATCTCGCAGCGCATTTTACAACGCCCAATTAGGGTAAGGCGAATCTCGTGCGGATCAAACTCTTCTCTATATTAGAGTTGCTCTTCACTGGAGCTTGGAACGGCTACACCTCTTTTCACGTTTCTGATAGAAAAAACCTGACCACAAGATTCTTAAAATGCCTCCTGAAAGCGACTAATTAATCCGGCTTAAACTGGCCAATCTCAACATTGCTCGACCACTTTTTTAAACGCTTTTATTTCCGTTGCCGGCCCCATGACCACCAAAACATCCCCGGCATCCAGGCAGTGCTCTTTCTCCCCGATCGCAAAGTGCAATTGATCGCCCAACTCTCTGTCGACAATACCGATGAGTATCAGGTCATACTTTTCACTCAACCTTAAGTCACTGGTTTTGGTATTTTCCAGGCAGGAGCCTTTAAGAACTTCTATTTGCGCCATATTTAAATCATGCCGACCGAAAACAGTATCATCCAGAATATTGGTGATATCCGGTTTGGTCAGCATTTCATGGGTTTTCCTGCCGCATATCTCGTAAGGATCAATGATTTTATTGGCGCCTGCGGCCAATAATTTTTCAGAGGATTCCGGGTCATCGACAATGGCGACAATGGTAATATTTTGATCAATCGCCCGCGCCGAAATCGTTAAAAACACATTGTCGGAATCTCTGGGATAAAAACAAAACAGGATGTCGACATCAGTGCCGATGCCAATGGATCTAAGCTCATCATCATTGCGAAAATCTATAATTTTGGCACTGAAGCCTTGTTCTTCAACCAAAGCGGCTTCGGCCTCATCTTTTGCTATAAAAATAATGCTGTAAAGCTCCTGGTTCAAGCGGCGCATCGCTTCCAGAGACATGATTCCATAGCCGAATACTGCAATGCGTTTCATCGTCTGCTCCCGCTTTTTAACCGGCTTTTCTCAACCCGGTCACGAAAATAATCAATCGCATACTCCCTGCCGATGACGACCAGCAGGTCCCCTTCCCGCAAGACAAAGTGCGGCGCCGGATTAAAATAAAAATGCTGGTTTTTTACCGGGTAGCTGTTCTTATGTTTTTGATGCGCCGGATTTTTGCTGACAATGCCCAGCAACATTAATTTCCGTTGTTCAAAGTCAATCCGGTCTATGCTCATCCCCTCGATAAACGAACCCGCATGCACGCATAATGTTCCCATAATGATATGGCTTTCTTCGCGGATGATGCCCAAAATGGCCTCAAAAGCCACCGGCTGGCCGGTATATTCGGCGACCACCATCCCGGCTATTTCAAACGGCTGAATCACATTGCTGGCTCCGGCCTGATAAAGCTTTTTGACGTTATCTTGATTATTCGCTCGGGAGATAATTCGGATATCCGGGTTTAAATGCCGACTGGTCAGCGTGATATAAACGTTGATCACATCATCGCCGGTCGTACAAATGACTGCCGTTGCGCCATTATTGATGCCGGCATTCTGAATCACGCCGTTTCTGCTGGCATCTTCATGGATGACCAGATAACCCAGCCGCTTCGCTTTCGATACATTGGCTTCCCTGGTATCGATGACAACGAAATGCAGCCGGTCTTTTTCGAGTTGTCTGGCGATATGCTGCCCTACCCGGCCAAATCCGCAAATGATGATGAACTCATTAAACCGGTTCAGCTCGGAGTAGATGCTGCTTTCGCGCAACTCATCCATCTCTTCATTAAAGGCGCTGACAATGATGGACACAAAAAACGATAAGACGCCCAAGCCGATCAAAATCAAAACGATGGCAATGCTTCGGCCGCCGGTCGTCTGCGGCGATATATCGCCATAACCGACGGTAGCCACAGTTACGATCGCCCAGTAAAAGCCCTCGAACAGGTTGTTAACCTGCCCGCCGTTAGCGGGATTTTCAAACAAATAAATGGCGGTGCTGCCGATAAATACCAGAAAACCCAAAAAAACGCCCAGCGTAATGAGCTCGAAGCGCCGGCTGACCAAAACCCTGGAAAATACTTTGATGCTTTTAAAATAGCGGAACAGCTTAAACAAACGGAACAGCAGAAAGATCCGCATGACCCGCAACGGTCTGTAGAACGGCAAAATAGCCAGCAAATCAATCAAGGCCAGAGGCGTAAAAACATACTCGATCTTCTTGGCAAGCATCAGCCTGACAACCTTGCCCAAGCGGAAAGGGATATTCAAATATTCGGCTTTTTCGTAATGCTCAAGGATGATTTTGTGATTGTCGCTGTACAGCCAGAACCGCAACAGATATTCAACGATAAACAGGCTGATCACGCAACGCTCGAACAGCACCCCGGCTTCGCCCGGTTCGTGGTCCACTTCGTAAATCAGCAGAAAAACGCTGAGCATGATCAGGCAAATCATAAAAACATCGAAAGAAGACTTCAGCCGGCTGTTCGGGTTTTCCAGCAGATTATAAAAAAACAGCTTGGCGCTCTGGTAACGCGGGGATGTTTTCAGGAAATATGCAAAATAAACAATCAGCCGTGTCAGCATGTTATCGCCTCAAAATCATCCATTTTGGTGGAAGCTTGCAATAACACAGCACTGCATTGATTAGACAAACTCTTATTGAATCCATTTTGATCATGGCTTTTTAAATTTTACGACTTTGTTTAAAGGGCTCAGGTTGATTTCATCAATCACTATCTGCGCCCGCGAGTTGAGTACATAGGACACTGCTTCGGCAACATCTTCCGGCTCGATAAAGTTGCTTTGATGATCGCCCGGCTCAAAAGACAGCTGTTCAAAGAACGCGGTTTTGACCATGCCGGGATTAATCAGGCAGACCCGCACGTTGCTTTTGCCGCACTCTTCGCGCAAAGCCTGGGTAAAGCCCCGCACCGCAAACTTGGCCGCACAGTATATCGCGCCTTTGCGGCTGCCTTTTAATGCGGCTTCCGAGCCGATAAAAATCAAATCACTGGACGCCTTGCGTTTTAACGCAGGCAGCAGCGCCTTAACCAGAAAGGCCTGGCTGGTAAAGTTCAGCGTTATCAGGTCTTCGATCTGCGCGTAGGAGAACTCTTCCACGGAACCGAACCGACCCATGCCTGCGCAAAAAACCACGGCGTCGATGGCCGGGAAGGCTTGCTCCAGTTCGCGGATTTTTTGCGGTATGTCCGCCAGCCGGCCTAAATCCAGCTGCACGGGACTAAAGCTATCCATCTGCCGGATAAACTTGCCGCTATCCCGGGATATGCCGATGACGTGATGGCCTTGCTGCAAAAGGTTTCTGGCGATGGCGCGGCCTATGCCTGAGCTGGCGCCGGTCACTAGAACGGTGCGTTTTAGAGTGTGCATGGGAAAAATTTGCTGTCTGGAATATAGCTTGATAATAGTTCACTGCAATAGTGCATCATTTCCTGCTCGAGTTCCTGCTGGTAAGACATCATGCCCTGCTGGCTGACCAAGGGACTGGCAAACAGTTTTTCGTCCGGATAAAGTTTATGCACTTTTTTAAAAAAACTCTCCGGCAACCTGAACACGCCGAGGCTGACCGAATGCAGCCGATTCAAATCGATACGGGCAAAAACCTGCTCGAACAATTCCCGGTACTGCTGCTGGTAGCCGGTCTGATAAATCAGCGGATCGAAACGTAGCCCGATTTGCCAGCCCTGCTCCTGCAATTTGCACAGCGCATCCAGACGGCGCTCAACCGAGGGCGCTTTAGCTTCAACTTTTGCGGCAATTTGCTCCGGCGACAGGCTGAACGCCACGATACAGCGGGGCAGCGGCTCGCGGTTTAACAGGCTTCTGACCTGGGTGCTTTTGGTTCGTAGTTCCAGCCAGGCATTGGGCAATGTCGCAAAAAACGGCAAAAACTGTTCGGCAAAGCGGGTGACCGGCTCCAAAGCCAAGCTGTCGCAATCGTAGCCGGAAAAAAAATGCAGCGGCTCATCAGGCGATTCGAAGCACAGTTGCCGGATGTCTTGCTGGAAATCCTCGTAATTGACAAACAGCACGTAGTTGGCCGACTGGTACATGCCCTGCAAAAAACAATACCGGCAATCGTACAGACAGTTGAGCATGTGTGAAAAATAATAGTTCCTCGTCGCACCGATGCCGTAACCCGCAGGCGCAGGCAAGGCAAAGTTCTTATATTTTTCCGCGAGTATCAAGGCCGGCTGTTGTTTTTGCAGACGGAAGTTTTGCGCTTTGGGGTTAAACACTTCTCCGTAACGGCCGCAGGTTATTTTCCTGGCTTGCGGGAATCGCGCCACGATGTCCAAAACGCGCGGGTGTTGCAGGATGGCTTCTTCTATATAAATGGTTTCAATCATAAGAGATTGTGAAAGTATTATTCCAGTCAAGTTGTAAAGATTATTTACCACAGAGAACACGAAGGACACGAAGAAAACAACGCTTATCGTTCAAGGCAGTGAAAACTTCGTGTTCTCGGCAATTGCTCCTGCGTTGCTAAACCACAGGGATGTGGCGAATGCAGAAAACGCAGGAGCGGTTTTCTGTCTACCTCCTGCGTCCATGCAGTCGTCTGTGTTCTTCGTGGTTTTCTTTTTGTATCGTCTGGTTATCGTTTAGTGCGCGTAATGTAGCACAGCTTGTCCGATCAAAAGGCTTGTGATTTATCACACTGACCTCATATAGGGTAAAATAACTTCAACTCAACCAGCACACTAAATAAGCATGAAAACAAATAAAATAGGTTTTATCGGCGGCGGCAATATGGCGTCCAGCCTGATCAGCGGATTGATTGCCAGCGGCCATGCGCCGGAACAGATTTGGGTGTCGGATATTAACCCGGACACACTGTCCGGCCTGAAACATGATCTAAACGTCAACACGTCGGCTAACAACGAGGATGTCATCAATGCGGTCGATGTCGTGGTCTTGGCCGTCAAGCCCCAGACACTAAGCACTGTGGCGCAAGGCATCGCCGCTTTGATTCAGCAAAAAAAGCCACTGGTAGTCTCAATCGCCGCCGGCATCAACCAGAACAGCCTGAGCCGATGGCTAGGCGCCGATACTTCCATCGTGCGCTGCATGCCCAATACCCCCGCGCTGGTATTGACCGGCGCTACCGCACTGCATGCCAACAACAAGGTCACGGCTGAGCAATGCGATCTGGCGGAAAATATTTTACGTGCGGTCGGCATTGCGCTGTGGGTTGCCGATGAAGCCGAGTTGGACGCGGTGACCGCAGTTTCCGGCAGCGGCCCGGCCTATTTTTTCCTGCTGATGGAAGCCATGGAAAAAGTCGCGTTGGAACTGGGACTGAAGCAAGAAACCGCGCGTCTACTGGTGCAACAAACCGCATTAGGCGCCGCCAAAATAGCCCTGGAATCGGCCGAATCGCCGGAACAGCTGCGCAAGCGCGTAACTTCTCCCGGCGGCACCACACAACAGGCTATAGAAACTTTTGAGCAAGGCGGCTTTACCGAGCTGGTTTCAAAAGCATTACACGCGGCACGAGACCGTTCTATCGAAATGTCTAAACAAATGGAGAATTCATAATGAATTCCAGCTACATGACCGACCCGGCTATTTTCATCATCGATTCGCTGTTTTCGTTGTACATTCTGGCGGTGATGCTGCGCTTTTTATTGCAGTGGTGCGGCGCCGACTTTTACAACCCTATTTCCCAGTTTCTGGTTAAGGCGACGCATCCGCCATTAAAACTGCTGCGCCGCTTTGTGCCGTCTATCGGAAAAATAGACACGTCCTCATTGGTGCTGGTGCTCGCCTTGCAAATGCTGGCTGATTTTTCGATACTGCTGCTGAAAGGCGTCGCGATCAGCATCGGCGCATTGACCATTTTGTCATTGACCCAGCTGGTTTCGTTGCTGATCAATATTTTCATCTATGCGGTATTCGCCAGAGCCATACTCAGCTGGATCAATCCCGGCACATTTAATGCTGCATCGTCTATCCTGCACAGCCTGACTGAGCCTTTGCTCGACACCTGCCGCAGATTCATTCCCGACCTGGGCGGCATAGACCTGTCGCCTTTGGCCGCATTAATGCTGCTGCAACTGGCAAAAATGGTCCTATTACCGCCGTTGCATCAACTCGCCAGTTTGATCGGTTGAGTTGGTATCGCTGGGAACATGGGGTTTTGACCTTGAATCTCCATGTTCAACCCAAGGCCAGCAAGGATGAATGGGCGGGACTGCATGGCGACCGCTTGAAGCTGCGAGTCAAGGCCGCGCCGATCGACGGCAAAGCCAATCAGCACTTGATTGCCTTTATAGCCGATGAGTTCGGAGTCAGCAAGTCGGCCTGCAAGCTCATTACCGGTGAATCCGGCCGGGAAAAGCGTATCACCATCAATTCGCCGAAAAAGCTTCCCAACCTGCCGGACTCTCTGCATTTTGATATTTCCTTATAATCGTGTTCTCGCACGGCGAAAAATTTCATCTTTGCTATCTTTATAATTTATTTCTTGAAAGAATCACATCCGCCATGCAAACACGACGTTTTTCAATCGGCTTTTTTCTAGTTTGTTTATTTTGCCTTAGCAGCCAGCCCGCATTCGCCAAAAAGATGTACAAGTGGATCAATGAGAACGGCGAAACCATTTTTTCCGATCAAGTGCCACCGGAACACGCTCAATTGCGCCGGGAATCGTTAAACGAAAAAGGTCGGGTTGTTGAAGTCACCGAAGAAGCTAAAACCAAAGAACAGCAGGCTATTGATGCCAAGTTGAACTCCCTGAAAAAAGCCCAGGAAAAAATTATCGCCCAGCAAGCGGCTAACGACAAAGTGCTGCTCAGCACTTTCCGCAATGTGCAGGACATGGAAGCGAGCCTGTATGCAACCATGCAGTCCCTGGATGCCCAGCGGAATGTGGCTCAAGGCAATTTAAAACGCGTGGAAGATCAACAGGCATCCCAACAAAAGAAAGCCGCCGAACTCGAGCGCAACGGCAAAAAAGTCCCGCAAACCTTGCTGAATGAAATCAAGCAAACAGAAGGACAAATACAAGTCGCGTATGCCGAAATAAACAAACAGATTGAAAAAAAGAACCGCGCCAAGTCCGAGTTTGAAGCCAACATTGAGCGCTTTAAGTTTTTAACTCAACAGAACGCAGATCCATCAAAAGCGCCTGATCAGGCAGCGCAGACTCAAGCCGCCGATGAAATCGGCTTGTATGCCTGCGAAACCGATGAGCAGTGTGCAAAGGCTTGGGCAAGCGCACATGATTTTATCAAGGCCAATGCCACGACACCGATTGATACCGATACCGACAAATTGATTATGGGCCGCGCGCCCGCAAACGATAGCGACCTGAGCTTGTCGGTGTCAAAGCTGGAGGATGAAAACAAAAAGCATCAGCTTTTCCTCGACATCCACTGCCGGGAATCATCGCTGGGCGCTGAGCTTTGCGGCAGCCAGAAAGTGCGCGATATCAGGTCGGCATTCAGGCCGTTTATTGAAGCTGCGGTGGGTAAATAGCGGGTGTTATGCAAATCGTATAATTCACCACAACGATACGAAGGATACGATGATTTATTGATATGATCGGCAGAAAAAGCTTTGCTCAGTCTACATAGCTAATTTGACACAGAGTGAAAACACTCTAGAATTAGCGTACAAAATACCCGTTATTTTGTACATTATTTACAGCGAAGGGTTACTTATTATGAAAACCATCACATCAACAGAAGCCAGACAGAATTTTAGCTCTATTATTTCGTCAGTAGATGAAGAGCCTGTCACCATCTTAAAACAAGATAAAAGTATCGCCGTAATTTTATCGTCGGCCAGATATAAAGAATTAGCAAGACTGGAAGATATTTTATATGCCAAGGCGGCAGAGCTGGCTATCAAAGAAGGATTCGCCTCCGATAAAGAAGCTCAAGATTTGCTTGATAGCCTGTAAAAATGCGAGCGTACAGATTAACGAAGCAAGCTTTTAAATCGTTAACTGCTCTGGCAAAACATGACCCGAAAACAGCAAAAAAGCTAAAGGGCGTTATAGAAAATTTAAGAGAAGACTTGATCGTTGGCGAAAGCTTACAAGGCTACAGTAAGTTTAAAAAAATTCGAGTTGGTAAATTCAGGCTTATTTACACGCTTCAAGATGAATTGCTGTTAATTGCAATTATTGAAAAACGGGAAACCGTTTATCAAACTTTCGAGCATTTATTCAAAAATTCTAGCTTTCTAGACTTTGAATAGAGAAATTGTGCAGCATTCGCTGTGTCATAGCTACCAGAAGGTACACGCAACGTACAAGACTGTGAAAGTATTCGTGTTAGAACAAAATCAAAGCATTCAGCACGAAGGGACCCAGCGACTGCAATGACAGGAAATGATCCTGTCATTGCAGTCGCTGGTGGTAAAAATTTCTTATCCCTTAAGCAACAAAGTCCCAACCCCCTGATCGGTAAACAGCTCCAGCAACACCGCATGATCAACACGGCCATCGATGATATGCACGCTGGTGACGCCGCCTTTTATCGCATCGGTCGCGCAACGGGTTTTGGGAATCATGCCGCCGGAAATGGTGCCGTCCGCGATAAGTTCCTCGGTCTTTTTGATCGATAAGCCGGTCAGCAGTTCGCCCTGCTTGTCCAGTATACCCGGTATATTGGTCAGCAGAATCAGCTTCTCGGCTTTCAACTGTTCGGCGATTTTTCCGGCGACCAGATCGGCATTGATGTTGTAGGAATGCCCGTCCTCGCCGACGCCGATCGGTGCGATAACCGGAATAAAATCGCTGCCTCCCAGCATATCCAGAACCGCCGGGTCTATGCTGTCCACTTCGCCGACATGGCCCAGATCGATAATCTCCGGAGGCAGGTTGTCGCGCGGAGGGAGATGCAGTTTTTTGGCGCGGATGAAATTGCCGTCTTTGCCGGTCAAGCCCACCGCTTTGCCGCCGTGCATGTTGATTAAATTGACGATCTCCTTGTTTACCAGCCCACCCAGTACCATCTCAACCACGTCCATGGTTTCGCTGTCGGTGATGCGCATGCCGTCGATAAAACCGGTGGTTTTGCCCAGCTTTTCCAGCAGCTGGCCGATTTGCGGACCGCCGCCGTGCACCACAATCGGGTTCAAGCCGACCAGTTTCATCAGCACAATGTCTCGCGCGAAGCTGTGTTTAAGCTCTTCATCGACCATGGCGTTGCCGCCGAATTTAACCACGATGGTTTTGCCTTTAAAGCGCTGGATATAGGGCAGAGCCTCAATCAGCACATCGGCGATCTGGTGAGCTGTTCTTTTTTGCATCATGTTTGTAGGTTTCCGTTATTAATTGATTTTATGTATTGTCCACGAAAAGCACGAAAGGCATGAAAACGTCTAAAAGGGATGCGCTGTAGATATCGTTATTGTCCTTACGCTCCGGCTTCATGGCGAGCCCCATTCGACAAGCTCATGACAGGCTTCGACAAGCTCAGGGCGAACGAAACAAGTCTACTTAATAGGCATAACGTTGGGCATCGTGGGAACGACGCAATATTTTCGTGTGTTTCGTGCTTTTCGTGGATAAAAAAAATTTCTACAGTCGGTAAATAACCTTGCCTGACTGCAAGGTATGGGTTACCCGACCTTTCAGGGTTTGCCCCCAGAACGGCGTGTTAGCGCCCTGGCTTTTCCAGTTTTCCGAATTCACCTGCCAGTCGAGTTCCGGGTCGAAAATACAGACATCGGCTGAAAAACCCGGCGTCAGTGCACCGCTGTTTAAGCGCAGAACCCGCGCCGGGTTTGCGCTTAAGCAGGCAATGCCCTGCTCCAACGTTATCGCATTTTGCGCAACCAGACTAAGCATCAACGGCAATAAAGTCTCCAACGAGGATATTCCCGGTTCCGTCTCAGGGAACGCGCCCAACTTGGCGTCCAGGTCATGCGGCTGATGATCGGAACAAATGCTGTTAATTGTGCTGGCGGCCAAGCCTTTTCTTAAATATTGTTTGTCCGCTTCGGTACGAAACGGCGGCATGACATGATAAGCGCTGTCAAAAGGCATCATGTCATTTTCAGTCAAATGCAACTGATGAATCGCAACATCGGCGCTGACCTTCAAGCCGTATTTTTTGGCCTGGTGTATTTTGATTACCGAACGCTTGCAGCTTAACTGGCCAAAATGCACCCGGCAACCGGTCAGCTCGGCCAGCTCCAGGCATTGCGCCAGGGCTATGGTTTCGGCCGCTTCCGGCGTACTGGGCAAGCCATAACGGGTGGCGACAGCACCTTCATGAGCGCAACCGTTATTGTTCAGCCAGAAATCATTGGGGCGGAACATCATCAATAAGTCATGACTGGCGGCATATTCCATAGCCCGTCTTAATATCAACAGATTTTTCACCGGTTGATTGGCATTACCGACGGCGATACAGCCTGCCTGTTTAAGCGACAGCATGGAACTCAGTTCTATGCCTTCCAGTTTCTGGGTCAGCGCACCGACCGCATAAATTTGCGGATAATCGGCTTTTTCCGCCAGATCCTTGACCAGTTCGGCGACCGCGGCCGTGTCGATGACCGGAACGGTGTCCGGTTGCAGGCATAAGGTGGTGATACCCGCGGCGGCGGCGGCAATCACTTCGCTTTTAAATGTCGCTTTGCGGCTGTGCCCCATATCCCGCAAGCGGGTGCTTAAATCGATAAAGCCGGGACAAACGATTTGATTTTCGGCATCGATGACAGTATCCGGCTTGAAACCGGCCGGTTCATCAAGCACCGACACTATCTTGCCGTCTTCAATGTAAACGGAACCGACGCGGTCTATATTATTGGCCGGATCAATGATTCTTCCGTGGTCTATTCGTATCCGGTTCATGACATCCCCTCTGTTGTCGCCATGGCTGGCGCATGTGCCGCGGATCTGCCAGAAACAGACGGCTGCGCTTGCATGGCCATCGCCATGACCGCCATGCGCACGGCGACGCCGTTGCTGACTTGTTTGAGTATCACCGACTGCGGACCGTCTGCGACTTTGGAGTCGATTTCAACGCCCCGGTTGATAGGGCCGGGATGCATGACGATGGCATCGGGTTTGGCAATTTTCAGTTTTTCTTCGGTCAGCCCGAAGCATTTGAAATATTCGCTCTCGCTGGGCAATAGCGCTGAACTCATGCGTTCTTTTTGCAAGCGCAGCATCATGACGACATCAATGTCTTTAAGCCCTTCGGTCAGATTATGCGAAACGCTCACGCCCAAGTTTTCCACATGCGCAGGCAACAAAGTTTTAGGCGCAATCACTCTGACTTCGGCCGCGCCCAGAGTATTTAAAGCGTGGATCTCCGAACGCGCCACCCTGGAATGCAAGATGTCGCCGATGATAGCGACTCTCAGGTTGGAAAAATCCGGCTTGAGTTGGCGTATCGTGAACATGTCCAGCATGGCCTGAGTCGGATGGGCGTGCTGTCCGTCGCCGGCATTGATGACGCTGATATGCGGCGCGGTCTGCTGGGCGATAAAATGCGCTGCACCGCTGAGCGCATGGCGCACGACGAACATGTCGACAAACATCGCTTCCAGGTTGCGTATGGTGTCGAGCAGGCTTTCGCCTTTTGACGTGGCCGAGGTCGCGATATTCATGTTAATCACATCGGCAGACAGACGCGTGGCGGCCAGCTCGAAAGTCGTCCGGGTGCGGGTGCTGTTTTCAAAAAACAGGTTGACGATGGTTTTGCCGCGCAACAATGGCACTTTTTTAACCTGGTGCTCGGACATACCGACGAATGATTCGGCGGTATCGAGAATTTCCGTCAATAAGCTCTTGCTCAGGCCTTCGATGGTCAGGAAGTGTTTAAGCTTGCCTTCCGCATTTAATTGCAGGTTATCAGTCATTGCTTATGCCGCCGTATCGATGGTTTTCAGGTGAACGGCCAAAGGTTCCGGCCCGGTCAGTTTAATGCGCTGATTGGCATTCAAGGTAATCCTCGCGCCGACGCAATCGGGACTTAGCGGGATTTGCCTGCCGTCGCGCTCTATCAAAACCGCCAAAACGATTTGGTTCGGCCTGCCGTAATCGAAAATTTCATTCATTGCCGCACGTATCGTTCTGCCGGTGTAAAACACATCATCGATCAGGATGATATCGCGCCCCTCAATATGCGTCGGCAACTGGCTGGGCTTTACGTTGGGATTGACGCCGATTTGCGAAAAGTCGTCCCGGTAGAATGAAATATCCAGCAAGCCCAATGGCTCGCTGATATTTAAGCGCTGGTGCATTTGCTCGGCAATCCAGACGCCGCCGGTACGAATGCCTATCATCAATGGGTCAACCAGCTGTCTCTCGCCGATAATGCGCTTTAGCTCGGCTTCCAGGTTATCTAATAATTCGGGAATCTTTAACACTTAATGGTCCTTTCTTTTACGATCGTTGAGCCAGGTTTGCAAGATAAGCTGGGCAGCGAGTTGGTCTTGTACTTCCCAAAGCTTGCTTGCGCTGACGCTGACTTCATCGAACAACATTTGTTTAGCCTCGAACGTCGACAGGGTCTCGTCCTGCTGAAAAACCGGCAATTGATAGCGTCCTTCCAGCTGCCTGCAAAATTTTAACATACGGGGAGTTACAAGATTGTCTGAGCCGTCGGCCTGCTTTGATATGCCGACCACTAAACCGGCCGGGCGCCATTCCTGTATCAATTTGCCGATTATTTCCCAGTTCGGGTTTTGATTGATCGAGCGAATGGTCTGCAACGGGCTGGCCGTCGCTGTTGTCGTCTGTCCTACGGCCACGCCTATCTTCTTGACGCCGAAATCAAAACCCAGATAGGTATCGGCATTGGCTTTGGCTAGTAATGGGTCTTGCATAATTTATATCGCCAGGGATGGTGTATATGCCGCAGACTTGTCTGGAACAAGTGCGGCGATTGCCAGGGATGGTGTGTATGCCGCAGACTTGTCTGGAACAAGTGCGGCGATTGCCAGGGATGGTGTTGTATGCCTCAAACCTGCCGGGAGCTGGTTTGGCGTCCGGTTCGTATTCAAATGAATGCCTGGAGGTCAGCCATGTCCTGCCGGAGCAGTCAACTGACTAATATCTATGCCGATCTGGTCGGCTGCCGCACTCCAGCGCAAGTTAACCGGCGTATCAAACAAAACCTGTTGGCCGCAAGGCGTATTAAGCCAGGCGTTATCCATGATTTCCTTTTCCAATTGTCCCGCTCCCCAGCCGGCATAACCCAAAGCGATCAGATATTGCTCCGGCCCTTCGCCAGCGGCAATGGCTTCAAGCACATCCCGGGAAGTCGTCAGGGAAATAGTTTCCGAGACAGCCATAGTTGCATTCCAGTCTCCGCCACCAGTATGCACTACGAAGCCGCGTTCCTGTTGCACCGGGCCGCCCGCAAAAACAGGCGTTTCGGCCGCAGCGGGCGCAGTGACGGCTATATCCATCTGCTTGAAAATTTCGCCCAATTTCATGTCCGTCGGCCTGTTGATGACGATGCCTAATGCGCCGTCTTCATTGTGCTGACACAAAAAGGCAACGGTATGAAAAAAGTTAGGATCCGCCAAATTGGGCATGGCGATAATAAACTGGTTGGTTAAGTAAGTAGCTTGGTTCATAGATATTAGTATCAAAGTTTATGATGACTTAAGCAACTGTTTATCGCGAGGCCATGATCGATTCAACCAGAAATTCTCAAGCCTTGGCAAACGGCTGTTCTCGCCATTGCCCGAATCAGCTTATCCCGGTCTACGATTATCGAGCAGTCATGCCGGACTCATCAGAAAACTTCCAAACCCGGGTAATCACCAGGACATCCAGCTCTTTCAGCAACTCTAGCGGCAGCGGCGCAAACGGCGCGCTCATACGGACAATTCTCTTAGCTGCCTCATCTAATGCCGGGTTTCCAGAAGACTGGTTGATGCGTATGCTGTAGATACTGCCGTCTGACTTAATCCCGACGTCCATGGTTAAGGTGCCGGAAAAGTTTTTCTTAGCCGCAACTTCCGGATAATTAAGATTACCGGTGCGCTCCACTTTATCTTCCCAATCTTTCATATATTGAGCGGCGACGTATTTATGGGCGCTCACCGAATCAACAAATTTTATCTTGCTCTGCTCGGCAGTTTGCTGGTTGAGCCTGATTTCGGTACCCAATTGCGCAATTTGCTGCTGTAGCATCTCCGCCGTCAGTTGCGGACGTTTTTCAGTATGCTGTTTGGTATCAGGTTTGGTTGCGGTAACGATCTTTTTCTCTGCCTTTTTCTGGGTAATCGGCTTTTTCGCCGCTTTGGGCTCACTTTGTTCGGGAGCGCTTTTTTTTATCGGCTTGGCCTCGCTCTTACCTTGGCTGGGCAGTTGTTGCGGAGGCGGTTCCGGCTTTACGCTTTGCTCGCCGGCATCAATCTGGTTTTCCTGGGCCAAAAACTGCGCCTTTTCAGGCGCTTTTTGGGCCGGCATATTGACCAAAGTGATATCGATAGACCGGCTGACTTGCGCCGGTTGCGGCGCAGTGAAATTAATCCCCAGGCCAATGACAACATGAATGACAGCCGCGAAAAACAAGGCGATCAATAACGAATCGTTACTGGACAGCGGCGCAGGCGGATCAAACATTAGCTGATTTGTTCTCATTTATGCCATGGATGGTGTGTATGCAGCGGACCTGCCGGGAGCAGATTCGGCAAGGGTCGTTTCAATATGATCCATTAATTGGCCGCAAATATTCAAGCCAAACTGGCGATCCAATTCCTGAACGCAAGTGGGACTGGTGACATTAATCTCGGTTAGCGTATCGCCGATCACATCAATGCCGACAAAAACCAGGCCTTTTTCCTTCAATGTCGGCCCGACTTGACTAGCAATCCAGCGGTCCCGTTCGGTTAATGGCCGGCCTTCGGCCCGACCGCCCGCCGCCAGATTGCCGCGAGTTTCGCCTTGGGCGGGGATACGCGCCAGCGCATAAGGTATGACCTCGCCATTAACCAGCAAAATACGTTTGTCGCCATCTACAATTTGCGGCAAATACTTTTGCGCCATCACATAGCGAGTGTTGTATTCGGTCATGGTTTCCAGAATCACACTAAGGTTGGGGTCGCCGTGACGCAAACGGAAAATAGAGGTGCCGCCCATGCCGTCCAGCGGTTTTAAAATGATTTCACCTTGCTCAATCAAAAAACTCCTGATTCTGGCAGGCTCGCGGGCCACCAAGGTTTCGGCGCAGCATTGCGGAAACCACGCGGTAAACAGCTTTTCATTGGCGTCCCGTAATGATTGCGGCTTATTGATGACGTAAGCCCCCATACTTTCCGCACGTTCCAATAAATAGGTTGCGTAAATATATTCCTGGTCGAAGGGCGGATCCTTGCGCATCATGATCACATCCAGCTGATCCAGAGGAATATCCTGCTCTGCCATAAACTCGTGCCATTTTTTTTCATCCCGCTGAACTTTAATGGTCCGCGTTCTGGCATAGGCTCTGCCATTTCTCAGAAACAAATCATTGAGCTCCATATAATGCAGCTCCCAACCTCTGGCCTGCGCTTCAAGTAACATTGCAAAACTGGTGTCTTTCTTTATGTTGATATGATCGATGGAATCCATGACCATGCCGAGCTTAATGGGCATTATTTCTTTCCTGATGATTACGGTAGACGGAAGGCGGAAGGCGAAAGACTAAGGGCGAAAGGTTAAAATCCCCTTGCGCCTTTTGCCCTTCGCCCTTAGTCTTTTATCTTATTTTATAGTTTGTTATTTACCTTGAAAAGATTTTTTGGTATAAAGCTCGGCTAACTTTTGAATTTAGGCACGCATTAGGGGTTAATCATGTCCAGAGTATGTCAAGTAACAGGCAAACGCCCGGTTACAGGTAACAACGTTTCACACGCTAACAACAAAACCAAAAGACGCTTTTGTCCGAATCTGCAACACCACAGATTCTGGGTTGAAAGCGAAAACCGCTGGGTTCGCCTCAGAATTTCTACCAAAGGCATGCGTATCATTGACAAGAAAGGCATCGATGCCGTTCTTGCCGATTTGCGTAAAGCCGGCGACATCTCTTAAGAGGATAAAAAAATGCGCGATAAAATTAAATTGATTTCAACCGAAGGAACCGGTCACTTTTATACGACAACAAAAAACAAACGGACGATGCCTGAAAAAATGGAGATCAAAAAATTTGATCCTGTTGTTCGTAAACACGTCATTTACAAAGAAGCGAAAATCAAGTAATTCTTGAGCCTCTTTTCGGTTTGTGTACCTAAAGCGCCTGTTTTCGGCGCTCTCGGCAACCGCCCCATGGACACAAACCCAGCATATCGTAACCCGGCATCCGTAATCTGACTGCCGGGTTACAACTCCGCTTTTATGGCCTGCGGGTCACTCGAATTTATCCCCTTTTAACTTATCCAGTACCTGGGTTAGCTTCTCCATCTGCTTGTGCAGTATGCGGCATTGCTTTTCTGCATGTTGTTTGTCAAATTCCAGCTTCATGCACTTATCGTTGAGCTGTTGATTGGTATTCTTTAGAGCCTCATTTTCAAGTTTAAGGACTCTTAACTGATCTTCCAATAGACTGGTGTTTATATTGGCAGCGCCAGACGCACTACCGGAAAAGGAGGCTTCATTTTCCGACTCAGGCGCAATATTCGACCTTGGCGCAAGACTTTCCATGCCGTTTCTCAAAATCATTGCGTCAATTTTATTCCTGAGCAATAAAAATGCAGCCGCTTCACTGACCTTGCCATCCTGACAAACAACAATAACAGGCTTTTCCTGACTTAAGGTCTTAAGCTGCATTCTTAACGAGAAGAAAGGCGCATTCATGCTGCCATCAAGATGGTGCTTTTCATAATCGTCGGGCGAACGCACATCCAACAAAACCGCCCCTTTTTGTAATGCTTCCTGCACACCTTCATAATCAACAAACTTTAAAGAAGGCTCTTTTATCAAAGAGACAAATTGTTGTTTATCCAAACGTAATAAAACAATATCCGTAAGCGCCGTAATAGTTACGTTTCTGGGCGCGCCGGAAATCAGTGCATCTTCGCCAAAGGTGTCGCCGTTTGACAGCTGAGCTAATTTAATTTCTTTTGCATTGGGCGTTGGTTTACGCGTTAACAGGCATTGCCCACTTTTAATCAGATAATAATAATCTCCCGCGCTACCTTGTTCGATTATGATTTCACCTGCATCAAAATGAATAGCCGCCAGACTCATTAAGATTTTTTGTAAATTAGCGGGAGGAAGACGCTGAAAAATTGGCGACCGCAATAATGCGGCCATCCAGTCATTTGAATCTCCTTCAGTTTCGTCAATGACCATGTAACTGTTGTCCTCTTTATAAGCAAGGGAAAGTGGATTATTAACAATATCGGCATTCAGTCGCAAAAAACGTACCCTTCCGTTAGCGACGGCGTCAATTTTTCTCGGGATTTGATGCGCCAGCGCAAATTTGGCAGAATCACTGTTTGCAGCAATAACCTCAACAACCAATCCGGCCGCCTGAAGAGTAACCTCTCCATTTATCAGATAAACAAGTTCGGGGGATGTATCGCCTTTTTTGAACAAAAAGTCGTCTTGTATCTCTTCAACCGTTATTTCAGCGCATAACGCACTAAACCGGGCGACCGGCAACGTTGCAAGCGGGATTAGCTTACGAATAACCAGCCCATCTTCAGAATTGCCGTCTATAGCCATTTAAATATTTTAAGCAAGATAATAGCCAAATGACAGTATTGATCTTTAAAAAACTACTTTAACACACCTTGTATTAAACATTTTCACACATATATTGTAGATCATGTATGTTCACAAACGCCGGGAAAATATAATGAATAGTAAAACTGCAAAGCAGCTGTTATTTATATCTTTTTTATCCATTTGTATATCCACGACAGCAACGGCAGCTTTGCCGGCTTATGCAGAAGGCCAGGCATTACCGTCTCTGGCCCCCATGCTTGAGCGCAGCATGCCGGCGGTAGTCAATATCTCAACCTCGACCAATATCACGATCAGTGAAAATCCGCTCATGCAGGACCCGGTCTTTCGCCAATTTTTTAACATTCCTGACCAGCCACTGCGGCGGCAACAAAAAAACAGTTTGGGCTCCGGCGTTATTATCGACAGCAGCCAAGGACTGGTTCTAACCAACAACCACGTTATCGACAAAGCAGACACCATCACAGTGACCTTGAATGATGGCCGCCAGCTTGCCGCCAAATTAATCGGCACCGACCCTGAAGCCGATGTAGCCGTGATTCAGATTCCTAGCGATAACTTAACCATGCTGCCCATTGCCGATTCCAGCCAACTTAAAGTCGGCGATTTTGTGGTCGCGATCGGCAATCCGTTCGGCTTGGGCCAAACCGTAACCTCCGGCATAGTCAGCGCCTTGGGCCGTTCCGGCCTTGGCATAGAAGGCTACGAGGATTTTATCCAGACCGACGCATCGATTAATCCCGGCAATTCAGGCGGTGCTCTGGTTAACCTACGCGGCGAACTTGTCGGTATGAATACCGCAATCCTGGCCCCCACCGGCGGCAACGTCGGCATCGGTTTTGCGATACCCTCCAATATGATCATGACCATCAAGGAATCATTGGTCAAGCACGGAGAGGTCCGGCGCGGCTTATTGGGCGTAACGACCCAGGATCTGACACCTGAACTGGTTAAAGCCTTTAATTTAAAAAACATACAAGGTGCGGCGATCAGCCGGGTTGAAGCCAACTCACCTGCCGCTAAAGCCGGATTGGAGCCTGGCGACATTATCGTTTCGGCTAACGGCCACCCTATTAAAAACAGCCATGACATACGCAACATCATAGGCATGATGCAAATCGGCGATAAAGTTGACCTGGAATATTTCCGCGGCAACGAGAAAAGACAGGTTACCGCGACAGTCGGCAAACAGGAGTTGCCGCGGCTGGCAGGAAGTCAGCTGCACCACTCTCTACAAGGCGCACTGCTAAGCACTTCGCAAAGAAATCAGATTGAAGGCGTTTTAATTGAAAAAATCGACACCGCGTCGGATGCGTGGCGCTCGGGTCTGCGCCCCGGCGATGTTATCGTGTCGGCAAACCGTTATCGCGTTCGAAATATTGAGGAATTAAAACAGGTGGTTAATCCGAATGCCCCGTTATTGATTAACATCCAGCGAGGACAGGAAGGCTTCTTTGTTGTGTTAAAGTAATCAGATGGAAGACGAAGGGCTAAAGGCGAAAGGTACATACCTTCGAATCCCGCACCTTCGCCTTTCGTCCTTTACCTTTCGCCTTTATTAAAAACATGACTGCAGATAGAAATTTCATCTCTTTAAATATCGCCATACTGGTCGTTTCGGACAGCCGCACCGATGCCGACGACATATCCGGCAAAACACTGGCAGAACGCGTAACCGATGCAGGGCATCAGGTGGTCGAAAAAAAAATAGTGCCTGATGACATTTATCAAATCAGGGCGGCTGTTTCCAACTGGATTGCCGCGGATGACGTTAATGTCGTGATCAGCACCGGCGGCACCGGCGTAACCGGCCGGGACGGCACGCCTGAAGCCGTGGCGCCGTTGCTGGACAAAATGCTGGACGGTTTCGGCGAGGTTTTCAGAATGCTTTCCTATCAGGATATTAAAACCTCGACCATTCAGTCCAGAGCGATTGCCGGGGTTGCCAATGCGACTTATATTTTTTGCCTGCCCGGTTCATCGGGAGCCTGCCGCACCGCTTGGGATGCTTTAATCAAGGAACAACTCGATCACCGCACTCGTCCCTGTAATTTAGTGCAGCTGATGCCCAGACTCATGGAGAAATAGTGAAATCGACTTTTTTATTACTCGGCGCATTAAGCGCATTAATTGGCGTCGGCATGGGCGCATTCGGCGCTCATGGCCTAAAAACCATTATCAGCCCGGAAATGTTGACCGTCTACCAAACCGGCGTGACTTATCAAATGTGGCATGCGCTGGGATTGATCGGCATCGCCCTGATCCGTCAACAAGCGCCTGACTCTAAATTATTGCACTGGTCAGGTTGGTTGATGTTCGCGGGCATCCTGCTGTTCTCCGGCAGCTTGTATGCTCTGGCACTGCTCAACCATACCTGGCTAGGCATGATCACTCCTTTCGGCGGCGTTTGTTTTTTAGCAGCTTGGCTATTAATCGCAGTATCCGCGACCCCAAACATCAGATCTTCCGATCACTACAGCAGGTATAAATAATGCGTGACTCTAACCCACAAACTATCTATCTAAAAGATTACACCGTCCCCGAATACCTGATCCACAGCGTTACTTTAAATTTTGACCTGGATGATGAGAACACCCTGGTCAGTTCAAGGCTTATCCTGAGCCGCAATCCCGCCAGCCGGTCAAGCAACACCTCTTTGACCTTATCGGGCGAAAACCTGAAACTCCTCCGGATGAACCTGGATGACAGCAACGACCTAGGCCAAGATCAATACCTGCAAACCCAGGATGCCTTAATCATTCACAATGTTCCGCAGCAGCAACGTTTTGCGCTGACCATCGAAAATACGATTAACCCGAAAGCCAATACCGCTCTGGAAGGGCTGTACCTGTCCAACGGCATGCTCTGTACCCAATGCGAGGCGGAAGGTTTCAGGAAAATCACTTACTTTCTGGATCGGCCCGATGTAATGACCCTATTCACCACCACACTGGTCGGTGATAAGGATCGTTATCCGGTTTTATTATCCAACGGCAATAAAGTTGCTCAAGGCGAACTGCCGGATAACCGTCATTGGGTAACTTGGGAAGACCCGTTCAACAAACCATGCTATTTGTTTGCGCTGGTTGCGGGGCAGCTCGAATGCATTGCCGACCGCTTTACCACGCAATCCGGCCGCAACATCGACCTGCAAATCTTTGTCGAAAAGCACGACCTGGATAAATGCGATCATGCCATGCAATCGTTAAAAAACGCGATGCGCTGGGATGAACAGGTCTATGGCCGCGAATACGACCTGGATTTGTACATGATCGTCGCAGTCAGCCATTTCAACATGGGCGCAATGGAAAACAAGGGGCTGAATGTATTCAACACCAAATTTGTGCTGGCCCGGCCCGATACCGCGACCGACTCGGATTATGAGCATATTGAAGGCGTGATCGGCCATGAATATTTCCATAACTGGACCGGCAACCGCATCACCTGCCGCGACTGGTTCCAGCTCAGCCTGAAAGAAGGCTTTACGGTGTTTCGCGACCAGGAGTTTACCGGCGACCGCACTTCCAAGGCCGTTAAACGCATTGAAGATGTCAACATGCTGCGCACCCGCCAGTTTGCCGAAGACGCGGGCCCCCTGGCGCATCCGATACGGCCTGACGCCTACATAGAAATCAACAATTTTTACACCTTGACCGTGTATGAAAAAGGCGCGGAAGTGGTACGCATGATTCACACCCTGCTGGGCCCCGAGGGCTTCCGTAAAGGCAGCGATTTATATTTTGAGCGCCATGACGGACAGGCCGTCACCTGCGATGATTTTGTCAGCGCCATGGAAGATGCCAACGGCGTTGATCTGAGCCAGTTCCGCCGCTGGTACGCCCAGGCCGGAACGCCGGCACTTACCGTCCAACAGCACTATGATCCGTCCGCGCAAACCCTGACTTTGACCATCCATCAAAGCTGCCCGCCAACTCCGGGACAGGCTGTTAAAGAGCCGCTGCATATCCCAGTCACTATGGGCTTGCTTAATCAGGACGGTTCCGTTGCGCCTTGCAAGTTACAAGGCAGCGATCGAACCTGCGATGAAGTCATTTTGCAGCTCACCGAACCCGATCAGGCGTTTACCTTTGAAAGCTTAGCCGAACAGCCGGTGGTTTCTTTACTGAGAAGTTTTTCAGCACCGGTTAAACTGGCGATGGAACGCAGCCTGGATGAGCTGGCGTTCTTGTTGAGCCACGACAGCGACACTTTCAACCGCTGGGAAGCAGGACAACAACTGGCCGGGCAGATTATTACCGGGCTGATTGCCGACCTGCAAAACAGCCGGGAGATGCACGTCAACCCCATTATGGTCAGCGCTTTTAAACAGGTACTGGAACAGCCTTGGGAAGACTTGTCGTATTTTTCATTGCTGTTAAGCCTGCCCTCGGAAACCTATCTAGCCGAACAAATGCAGGTTGTGGACGTGGAAGCCATCCATGCTGCACGCGAATTTGTCATGCTGACTTTGTCCGAACAACTGCAAACTCAATTCCTGGCTTTATACCGGAATAATCATAAGGATGAATCCGGAAAGTTCGATGCCGGAGCGATCGGTCGCAGACGGATTAAAAACACTTGTTTAAGTTATCTGAACAAGCTGGAAAATAAGGACATTCATCAACTGTCGCAACAGCAATTTAACACCGCGAAAAACATGACGGATCAACTCGCGGCATTAGCGGTCATTGTCGATAACCCGCATCCTGCCAAGCGGCAGTGCCTGGACAGCTTCTATCATCAATGGCAAGCGGAGGCACTGGTTGTAGACAAATGGTTTGCGCTGCAAGCTTCCAGCAGCATGCCGGACACTTTTGCAACCGTGCAGGCTTTAATGCAGCATCCTGCATTTGATCTGAAAAATCCAAACCGCGTCAGGTCGTTGATAGGAGCATTCAGCCAGTCTAATCCACTGCATTTTCATGCGGCCAATGGCCAAGGCTATCAATTTCTCGCCGACCAAGTTATTGCACTGAACACACTGAATCCGCAAGTTGCATCCCGCATGATCGGCGCATTAACGTCATGGCGAAGATATGATGAAGGCAGGCAAGCGCTGATGAAAGCGCAACTGGAACGGATTATAGCGACAGAAGCAATTTCCAAAGATGTGTACGAAGTGGCGAGCAAAAGCTTGGCCCATCAAGACTGATGAATACTGCAGCAAAAAATGTGTTGATTACCGGTGCCGCCAAACGAATAGGCGCAGCTTGCGCACGACTGCTGCATAGCCAGGGCTGCAATGTTTTGTTGCATTACCGGTCTTCCGCAGATGAGGCTCAGCAGCTTTGCGATGACATGAATCGACAGCGCCCCGATTCGGCAAAACTTATTCAAGCGGATTTGCTAAACATGGCCGAATTGGAAGCGGTTGCTCGTAAGGCCAGTGCTGTCTGGGGCGGCATAGATGTGCTGGTGAATAATGCCTCATCCTTTTATCCAACGGCCATAGCTGATGTCACCGAACGACAGTGGGACGAGTTATTGGGCAGCAACTTAAAAGCGCCGTTTTTTCTTTCAAAAGCCCTGGCAAAGACTTTAGCCGACAATAAAGGCTGCATCGTCAATATTGTCGACATCCACGCCGAGCGCGGACTCAACAGCTATTCCGTATACAGCATTTCAAAAGCGGGATTGGCCGTCATGACCAAAGTTTTAGCCAAGGAATTGGGGCCTGCCGTCAGAGTGAACGGCGTGGCCCCTGGAGCCATACTTTGGCCCGATAACGATTTGTCCGAAACCGCCAAATTGGAGATTTTGCAGCGCGTAGCCTTAAAGCGCAGCGGCGAACCGATCGATATAGCCAAGGCCGTACTTTTTTTGGTTAAGGATGCCGATTACATGACCGGCCAGATATTGACAGTCGATGGCGGGCGCACTCTATTTTGTTGAAGCCCAAGGCGGCGTGACGCGCTTTTGCTTGAGGTCGGCTTTGTCAAACTTATTCCAAAGCTCGGCATAGCTGATGTGGCTGATCGGATGCTTTAGGGTCGGAGCAATTTCCGCTAAAGGCTCAAGCACAAAAGCGTAATGTTCAATTTCGTCCCGAGGTATCCGCAAACGCCCATCGTTGAAAATAAGATTGCCGTACAGGATCAAATCCAAGTCCAGGGTGCGCGCAGAAAATTTTTGACTATCTCGGGCACGGCCATTATCCAGCTCAATTTGCCTAAGTTGCTTGGCAACAGCTTTCACCTCCAAATCAGAATCGAAACCCACCACAAGATTGTAGAAAGCATCGCCTGTAAAACCTACAGGCTCGGATTCATAAATACTTGAAACCGTCAGTTCGCCAAAAACCTGTTCAAGCGCAATGAGGCTGGCAGGAATATGCTTGTCCTTGTCTATATTGCTGCCTATGCTGATATAGCCTCTGGTCACGATATTCTTTCGCCCCGCTCAATGATAATGCCGACATCACTGGCGCCGCTGATAGCGCCTTTTTTATTCAGGATTATTTTCACCCAAGGCACATTAAATTCGTTGCGTATGATGTCGGCTATTTCCGAAATTAATTTTTCCACCAGAAAGAACTGGCTGCCCTCAACAAAAGAAATGATGCGACGAGAAACTGTTTTGTAATCAAGCGCGTACTGAATATCATCGGTTTCAGCGGCTTTTTGAATATCAAAAGCCATCTCTATATCAAGAATGACGGTTTGCTTAGTCACTCTTTCCCAGTCATAAATACCGATGATCGTTTCGATTTCCAGCCCGCCTAAAAATATGATATCCATTATGGTTTCCGGTTATGATGCGTGTTTTCTAAAAAACGTTAAGTATCAGGGAAACGCACTGTGCTTACAAGTTCTGAATGATTAAAAGGTTATAGAATGATTGAATGGTTGTTTGTTCCGGCTGCCTATCTGATAGGCTCAATTTCCAGTGCAATTATTATTTGTCGCCTGATGGGTTTGCCGGATCCCCGCGAACAGGGTTCGGGAAACCCCGGCGCAACTAATGTCATGCGTATCGGGGGGAAAAAAGCGGCCGCAATTACGCTGCTGGGCGATTCGCTAAAAGGTTTAATCCCGGTCTATGTCGCGAATGCGTTGGGACTGTCGGCCGAGTTGGTTGCCGCTACCGGATTGGCAGCCTTTATGGGCCACCTCTATCCGGTGTTTTTTGGCTTCAAAGGCGGCAAGGGCGTTGCGACATCGGTTGGTGTTTTGCTCGGCTTTTTCTGGGCGCTTGGTCTTGCGTTCATGGCAACCTGGTACCTGATTTATAAATTGGGCAAAATCTCGTCTTTATCCGCATTAGTTGCCTCGACCTTGTCGCCGATTTTCGCTTGGTTCTTAGTCGGCGATGAGACTATTGTCGCCGCTTCCGCACTCATGACAGTCTTCCTGCTATGGCGGCATAAAGGCAATATTCAGCGGTTGTTGGCCGGACAGGAAGGCGGATCAACAGCCCGATAATTCACCGATAGGCCAGCGCGGTCGGGCGTAAATCTCCAGCCCTTGCTGCTGGCCCGCCATTAAACGCTGGCAACCGGCATAGGCGATCATCGCGCCGTTATCAGTACAAAACTGAAGCCTTGGAAAATAGAGCTGGGCATTTTCCTTGACCACCATATCCGTCAGGCATGCGCGAATTTGCTTGTTGGCGCTGACGCCTCCCGCAACGACTAATCGTTTCAGGCCGGTTTGTTGCAAGGCACGTCTGCATTTAATACTGAGTGTTTCGGCAACCGCCTGTTGAAACGCGGCGGCGACATCGGCTTTATCCTGATCGGTTTTTTCAGAGGCGTTAACGGCATTCAGCGTGAATGTTTTTAAGCCGCTAAAGCTAAAATCCAATCCGGGGCGATCGGTCATCGGGCGGGGAAATTTAACCTGCGGTTTACCTTGCTCTGCAAGTGCGGATAGCCTTGGGCCGCCGGGATAACCCAAACCCAGCATTTTCGCGGTCTTGTCGAAAGCTTCACCGGCAGCATCATCCAGGGATTCCCCCAACAGTTGGTAGCGACCGATACCTTCGACATGCACCAACAGAGTATGACCTCCGGAAATCAGCAATGCGACAAAAGGATATTCCGGCGGATTTTCTTCCAGCATGGGCGCCAGCAGATGCCCCTCCATATGATGAACGGCAAGTGCCGGAACTTGCCATGCCCAAGCCAAACTCCTGGCTGTTGCCGCACCGACCAGTAAAGCCCCCATCAACCCAGGCCCTGCCGTGTAGGCAATACCGCCAATATCGCCGTGGGTCAATTGACTTTCTTTTAAGCATTGCTTGATCAGCGGTACTAATTTTCGAATGTGATCGCGCGAGGCAAGCTCCGGAACAACACCGCCGTATTCGCTGTGCATATCAACCTGGCTGTATAAAAGATGGCTGCATAAGCCTTTTTGGGAGTGATAAATTGCGACACCGGTTTCATCGCAAGAGGTCTCTATGCCTAAAACGTACATTGATTTTTGAAATTTTTAAAAGTAAAGGTATAATTAAGGGTTCTGTTTGTGCAGTGGATTAAAAAATCCTAACTTTTTAAATATTAACATATTCGGGTCATTATAATGCCGTCAGTAAAAATCAAAGAAAACGAACCATTTGATATTGCAATTCGCCGTTTTAAACGCGCTTGTGAAAAAGCGGGTGTATTAGCTGAAGTACGTCGCCGCGAGTTTTACGAAAAACCAACTGCAGAGCGCAAACGCAAAGGCGCTGCCGCTGTTAAGCGTCATTTGAAAAAATTAGCGCGCGAGCGTTATGCATTGAAAAACTTACGTCGCGGCCGTCCTGCACTGTAAAACCAAGGTTAATACGATGGATTTGTTAACAGATCGTATCAAGGAAGATATGAAAGCCGCCATGAAAGGCGGCGACAAAGCAAGGCTAGGCGTAATCCGCTTGATTTTGGCCGCTATTAAGCAGGTCGAGGTCGATGAGCGCATTACTTTGGATAACGAGCGCGTTATTCAGGTGCTTGATAAGATGCTCAAGCAACGCCGGGAATCTATTCGCCAATATGCCGAAGCCGGTCGACAGGACTTGGTAGCCATTGAAGAAGCCGAAATCCCGGTAATTCAAGATTTTTTACCCCAAGCCTTGACCGAAACCGAAATTGACTTAATGGTTAAAGACGCCGTCACAGAATCCGGCGCCGAATCCATCAAGGATATGGGCAAGGTAATGGCTTTGCTTAAGACAAAAATGCAGGGGCGCGCCGACATGTCTGTTGTGAGCAACAAGATCAAGGCTGCTTTAGCCGGGTAGATTGTTTTTACCGGTTTTTATCGGCAACCGCTCTCCGCGTTGCCCTACATCCACGCAGTAGTCGGAGCGTAGTTGTGTCCGGTAGAATTCCTCGCGAGTTTATTGATGATCTTCTAGTGCGGGTTGATATTGTCGACTTAATCGATTCGCACGTCCCTCTAAAAAAGACAGGCAATAACTTTGTTGCCCGCTGCCCATTTCATACCGAAAAAACCCCCAGCTTTTCCGTAAACCAAAAAAAACAATTCTTTTATTGTTTCGGCTGCGGCGCCAGCGGCAACGCCATCAGTTTTTTGATGGATTTTAGCCATCTTGATTTCGTTGAAGCTGTTGAGGACTTGGCAGGATTTGCCGGGCTTGAGGTACCCAGAGAATCAATCGAATACCATCGGCCAGAGCAAAAAAAAGACGACCTAAAAAGCCTGTATGCACTCATGGAACAGGTGGCCGCCTTTTATGCCGAGCAACTGCGAACCAGCAATGAAGGAAAAAAAGCAGCCCAGTATTTAAAAAACAGAGGAGTCAGCGGCGATTGTGCCGGCGATTTCATGCTGGGCTACGCGCCTGACGAATGGAAAGCCTTGGCAACCCGCTTTAACCAGACATTATTGCTTGAAGCTGGATTACTGATCAGCAGCGAGAACGGCCAGCTCTATGACCGGTTCCGCGGCCGAATCATGTTTCCTATCAGAGACAAGCGAGCACGAATTGTAGGCTTCGGCGGACGAGTACTCGACAATTCTTTACCCAAATACTTGAATTCCCCAGAAACATCCCTATTTCATAAAGGCAAAGAAGTTTACGGCTTGTACGAGCTTCTGCAAAAGAATGCAAAACCTCAAAGGATACTGATTGTTGAAGGCTACATGGATGTTATTAGCTTGGCTCAGTTCGGTATTCATTACGCAGTTGCCGCATTAGGAACAGCCGCATCGCAAGCACATCTGGATTTGCTATTCCGGATTTCTTCAGAACTGGTATTTTGTTTTGATGGCGACAAGGCGGGACGAGAAGCGGCATGGAGAGCCATGGAGCCGGCCTTTTCCAGCCTAAAAGATGGACGACAGATTCGCATCATGCTGCTGCCGCAAAATCATGACCCTGACTCACTGGTGCGTGAGGAAGGAGTTGATAGATTTGTTGGCCGAGTACAGACCGCCGAGACTCTGTCGGAGTATTTTTTCGGACATTTCTCGAAAGAACTGAATTTATCCGAAATGGAAGGACGAGCACAATTAGTAAATAAAGCCAAACCGTATCTGGATAAATTACCGGAGAGTGTCTTTAAAGAAATGATGTTCGCACGATTAAAAGAATTATCGAAATGGGCCAGCCTGAATGCCTTGGAAAATACAACTACACTTACACCCAAGCAAGACCCAAAACCATATCGGAAAATAGGCAAAAATCAGCCTCGGGATGGCGGCAGGTTATCTTCCGCGCGAGTCGCTATCGCCCTGCTGGTTCAGAATCCCAGCTTGGCAGAACTGGTCGAGCAGCGTGAAATTGACTGGAACGGACTGGATTTTTCAGGCGCAGCCCTGTTTAAAAATATCCTGCAAATAATTGCAGATAAGAATCCGTCAAATACGGCCGTTTTAATGGAATGCTACCGAGATACTGCCGAAGAAAAATCTATAAAAGCATTAGCCTTATTAGATGCCCAAGTTTCAGATGACAAGGTTGAGGCCGTATTTTCCGACTCTCTGGACAGGCTATTAACCCAAGCGCGAGAAACTGCCTTAACCAGATTACTAAACAAAGGCAAGACAGAAGGACTGGATGCACAGGAGAAAGAGCTGTTGCGAAAAATGCTGACAGCCCAAAATTTTGGTGCCAAATAATAGGAATTCGTAGTATAATCATTGGTTCGGCGAAGTCAGGCCGAAACAGAGTCTTCCGTGAGTAAATGATGAATCAAGAACAACAGCAGTCCCAACTTAAACAATTGATAGCCAAAGGCAAAGTCCAGGGTTACCTGACTTATGCAGAGGTTAATGATCACTTGCCAAGTGATATTGTTGATCCTGAGCAAATTGAAGATATTATTGGCATGATCAATGATATGGGAATTCAGGTTTATGAAGTTGCGCCTGATGAAGACTCCCTTATCACCGACTCAGCAGCCGTAACTACGGACGATGAAGACGCTGAAGAAGTCGCGGCCTTAGCTTCTGTTGACAGCGAGTTTGGCAGAACCACGGACCCAGTACGCATGTACATGCGGGAAATGGGCTCAGTAGAATTGCTAACTCGATCAGACGAATTAAAAATTGCCAAGCGCATTGAAGAAGGCCAACAACAACTAGTCAAAGCCATCGCCCGCTCCTGCATCGTAGTTGAAGACTTTTTACAATCATTTGACAATATTTCCGGCGAAGAAGGCAGCATTCGCCTTACCGATTTAATTTCCGGCTTTGTCGATTTAACCGAGCCCGAAGATTTTGTTAACGCCTTGCCAGTAAGCGAGGATGTCGAAGAAACTCCAGCCGAAGAAGAGCCCAAAGGACTGAATTTCGAAGAAGTCAAAGAGAAAGTTGAGGCTCTCAGAAAGCAGTTAAAAACAGCCGCCGCCGCCATCAAAAAGCACGGCTACTTGAGTGAGAAAACGGAAAATGAATTTGAGGCATTAGCCGACTTATTCATGGAGTTTAAATGGACGCCACAATATTTAAAGAAATTGACGGCTATTATTCCTAATGGCGTTACTGCTGTGCGTGAACAGGAAAAGCTCATTATGGATATTTGCGTTAATCACGCAAAAATGCCACGCAAGGAGTTTATTGCCTCTTTTCTTGAGCACGAGACCAGTTCAGAATGGTTGGATCTGTATTTGAGCCCAAGCAGCAAGTATGCGGCACTATTGAAAGAACGCGAAAAAGACATCAGGAAAGCTCAAAAAGTTTTGGCCGATATTGAAGCCGACTATGGCTTAACCATTAGCGGACTAAAAGATATTAACCGGCGTATGTCTATCGGCGAGGCCAAGGCAAGGCGCGCGAAAAAAGAAATGATCGAGGCCAATTTAAGACTGGTCATTTCAATAGCTAAAAAATATACTAATCGCGGGCTGCAATTTTTAGATTTGATTCAAGAAGGCAATATCGGCCTAATGAAAGCAGTCGATAAATTTGAATACCGGCGCGGTTACAAGTTTTCGACCTACGCCACATGGTGGATCAGACAGGCCATTACCCGGTCAATTGCGGACCAAGCCAGAACTATCCGTATCCCGGTGCATATGATCGAAACGATCAATAAATTAAACCGAATTTCCAGACAAATCCTTCAAGAATTGGGACGGGAAGCGACGCCGGAAGAACTGGCTGAGCGCATGGAAATGCCGGAAGATAAGGTTCGCAAGGTATTGAAAATCGCCAAAGAACCCATCTCAATGGAAACGCCTATCGGTGACGATGAGGATTCTCATTTGGGAGATTTCATAGAAGATGCTAAAGTATTGTCCCCGGTTGAGGCTGCAACGATTGCCGGCCTACGTGAATCAACACAAAATGTGCTGGCCGGATTGACCGCAAGAGAAGCAAAAGTTCTACGCATGCGTTTTGGCATTAACATGAATACTGACCATACGCTGGAAGAAGTTGGCAAACAATTCGATGTGACACGTGAGCGGATTCGTCAAATTGAAGCCAAGGCATTGAGAAAACTGAGACATCCTTCAAGATCAGAGCAATTAAGGTGTTTTCTGGATGGCGAGTAAATAATACAAAGGGCCCTTAGCTCAGTTGGTTAGAGCGTCCGACTCATAATCGGCAGGTCGTAGGTTCAAGTCCTACAGGGCCCACCATACATAAGAAGGCTGCCTCGGCAGCCTTTTTCACATCTGAGTTTTACATTTTAGCTATATTTTAGCAAGGTGGTATCGTGAGCAATAATTTCATTTTTACGTCAGAATCGGTTTCAGAAGGGCATCCTGACAAGGTTGCCGATCAAATTTCAGATGCGGTACTTGATGCCTTATTGGCGCAAGACCCTCGTTCACGCGTTGCCTGCGAAACACTGGTAAAAACCGGTATGGTCATTTTGGCCGGTGAAGTTACCACTGATGCTTGGGTTGATCTTGAAGCACTGGTTCGTAAAGTTGTTTGTGAAATCGGCTACGATCACGGTGATATCGGTTTTGACGGCCAAAGCTGCGCGGTTTTGAATGCTATCGGCAAACAATCTGCTGATATTGCAATGGGCGTCGATGAAGCCGAAAATCATGAGCAAGGTGCAGGCGACCAAGGCTTAATGTTTGGCTACGCCAGCAATGAAACTGATGTATTGATGCCGGCGCCGATTACCTATTCTCATCTGCTGGTCAAACGTCAGGCTGAAGTCCGTAAAAATAAAACTTTGCCTTGGCTGCGTCCTGATGCCAAAAGCCAGATTACTTTTCGTTACGAAAACAACAAACCCGTAGCCATCGATGCGGTTGTTTTGTCTACACAGCATTCGCCTGAAATTGCTACCAAAGCATTACATGAAGCAGTAATGGACGAAATTATCCTGCCGGTTCTACCTAAGGAATGGCTACATAAAGATACCAAGTATTTCATTAATCCAACCGGCCAATTCATTATCGGCGGCCCCGTCGGCGACTGCGGCTTAACCGGCCGTAAAATTATTGTCGATTCATACGGCGGCATGGCAAGACACGGCGGCGGTGCATTTTCAGGCAAGGATCCTTCAAAAGTTGACCGTTCCGCAGCCTATATGGCGCGCTATGTAGCAAAAAACATTGTTGCAGCCGAACTGGCTGAGCGTTGTGAAATCCAGGTTTCTTATGCGATTGGCGTTGCAGAACCTACATCTATCACTGTTGAAACTTTTGGTACCGGAAAAATCAGCGAAGACAGACTAGTGGAAATCGTCAGAGATATTTTTGATTTAAGACCGAAAGGCTTGATTGCAATGTTGGGCTTGTTAAAGCCTATTTATCAAACCACAGCGGCGTATGGTCATTTCGGCCGCACCGAAGATTCTTTTAGCTGGGAAAAAACCGATAAAGTTGACGCATTGAAAGATGCGGCTGGTCTTAAATAAAGTACTAACCAAAGGAAAAGCAATGAGTCAACCAGATTATAAAATCGCCGATATTGCTCTGGCAGAATGGGGCCGCAAGGAAATCAATATTGCCGAAACTGAAATGCCGGGCTTGATGGCTCTACGCGAAGAATTCGGTGCAGAACAACCATTAAAAGGCGCACGTATTGCCGGTTGTTTGCACATGACTATTCAAACAGCGGTATTAATTGAAACCCTGACTGCATTAGGCGCAGAGGTTCGTTGGTCTTCTTGTAATATTTTTTCTACCCAAGATCATGCTGCTGCGGCAATAGCGGCGGCCGGCATTCCTGTTTTTGCCTGGAAAGGCGAGACCGAAGAAGAAGCCGAATGGTGTATCGCCCAAACGATTGACGGCCTTGACGGCTGGCGCCCGAACATGATTCTGGATGATGGCGGCGACTTAACCGTCATGATGCATGAAAAATATCCTGAATTGATGGCCGACATTAAAGGCTTATCCGAAGAAACCACTACCGGCGTATTACGCCTGTATGAAATGGTCGCCAAAGGCACATTAAAAGTCCCAGCCTTTAACGTTAACGATTCAGTCACCAAATCGAAATTCGACAACCTGTACGGCTGCCGCGAATCGTTGGTCGACGGTATCAAGCGCGCCACCGACGTCATGATTGCCGGTAAAATCGCCGTAGTTTGCGGTTACGGCGATGTCGGCAAAGGTTGTGCCCAATCATTACGCGGCCTGGGTGCAACCGTATGGATTACCGAAATCGACCCGATTTGCGCATTGCAAGCAGCGATGGAAGGTTATCGCGTCGTAACCATGGAAGACGCCGCCCCGCTGGCCAATATTTTTGTTACCGCAACCGGCAACTTCAATATCATCACTCATCAGCACATGCTGGCGATGAGAGACCAGGCGATTGTTTGCAATATCGGCCATTTCGATGCTGAAATAGAAATTTCCTCATTGCGTCAATACACTTGGGAAAATATCAAGCCACAAGTCGATCACGTCATTTTCCCTAACGGCAAACGCCTGATTATTTTGGCAGAAGGACGTTTGGTTAATTTGGGCTGCGCGACAGGACATCCTAGCTTTGTGATGTCTAACTCGTTCTGCAACCAAGTTCTGGCGCAAATTGAACTTTGGAAAAATGCCGAGCAGTATGAAAACAAGGTTTATATCCTGCCTAAAAAGCTGGATGAAAAAGTTGCCAGATCTCACCTGAAACAATTGGGCGTCAATCTGACCGTGTTAACTGAAGCACAAGCCAAATACATCAATGTTCCGGTAGAAGGACCGTTTAAAGCCGATCATTACCGTTATTGATTAATCATCGTTCCCACGGCCTTCGTGGGAATGTAGTCCGTATTGCTCCAGCGATGCGGACTACAATGCGTCCACAGCGGTATCTCAACAGAGACCGCGGGAACGATACATTTCGACAGACATCCGTATCTGCAGTCGTTTGATTCCCGGCAGTGAGACCGTAAAAATGCAAAAGCATCCCCAACTATTTAGTTTCGAATTTTACCCGCCGAAGACCGAAGAAGGCGCTTCAAACCTGCAGGTTGTTCATAGCAAACTGGCAAAACTCAATCCCGACTTTTTTTCCGTTACCTTTGGCGCAGGCGGCTCGACCCGCGATAAAACCTTCTCTACGGTCATTGATATTCAAGCCAGAGGCATCCCTGCCGCCCCCCATTTATCCTGCGTTGCCTCAACCAAAGCCAGCATTCGGGCGATTCTGAAAGACTATCAGGATCATGGCATTACTAAAATCGTCGCATTAAGAGGCGACTTGCCATCCGGCACCATGTCAGCCGGAGAATTCCGCTACGCCAATGAACTGGTCGAGTTCATTCGCCAGGAAACCGGCGAGCACTTCCAGATTCATGTTGCGGCCTATCCAGAGGTGCATCCACAGGCCTCCAGCGGCATGGAAGACTTTAACAACTTCAAGCGTAAGGTGGCAGCAGGCGCCAATGCGGCCATTACCCAATATTTCTACAATGCTGAAGCGTATTTTTATTTTGTTGATACTTGTGAAAAAAACGGCATAACCATCCCCATCGTACCCGGCATTATGCCGATTACCCAATACGCGCAATTGTTCCGATTCTCGGAAATGTGCGGAGCGGATATCCCCCGTTGGCTCAGAAAACGTCTGGAAAGCTTTGGCGATGACAGGGAATCAATACAGAAATTCGGTCTGGACGTAGTCAGCAGCCTTTGTCAACGTTTGCTGGAAGGCGGCGCGCCGGGACTGCATTTTTATACGATGAATCAGGCTGCGCCTACCTTGGCGATTTTGGAAAATTTGCACGTCAAACCCAAAGACTGAACACAAGGTCACATTCCAAACCCGCATTTTTAGCAAGCATTACATCGTTCCCAAGCTCCGATTGGGAACGTCTACCAACCTGAGCCGTTCAGCTTATGTCGTCCAATCACTCCTTTTCCAACCGTGACCTTTCCGTATTGTGGCACCCCTGCACGCAAATGAAAGATCACGAAACTTTTCCGGTTATCCCGATCAAAAAAGGGCAAGGCGTTTGGCTGGAAGATTTTGACGGCAACCGCTATCTCGATGCGATCAGCTCCTGGTGGGTGAATCTATTCGGGCATGCCAATCCTGCCATCAATGCAGCATTAAAAGACCAACTCGATACCCTGGAGCATGTGATTTTCGCCGGGTTTACCCATGAATCAGCGGTCGAACTGGCGGAAAAACTGGTCGAAATAACCCCGCAAGGACTAAACCGCTGTTTTTATGCCGACAATGGTTCTGCTGCGGTAGAAGTCGCGCTCAAGATGAGCTTTCATTATTGGCGCAACCTCGGGCAAACCCAAAAAACCAAATTCATCACCCTGGAAAACAGTTACCACGGCGAAACTTTAGGCGCGCTGGCCGTCGGCAATGTGTCGCTGTATAAAGAAACCTATGCGCCATTATTGATGGACGTCATCACCGTACCCGGCCCGGATTGCTATCACCGCGAACCCGGCGAATCCTGGACCGATTATTCGGCTCGTCGCTTCGCATTAATGGAAGAGACGCTAAAACAACACAGCGAGACGGTGTGTGCGGTCATCATCGAGCCTTTGGTGCAATGCGCCGGCAATATGCGCATGTATGATCCTGTTTACTTGGAATTGCTGCGCGCCGCCTGTGACAAATACCAAGTACATTTGATCGCCGATGAAGTCGCGGTCGGCTTTGGACGCACCGGAACCTTGTTTGCCTGTGAACAAGCGGCGGTCAGCCCCGATTTCATGTGTCTGTCCAAAGGCTTGACCGGCGGCTATCTGCCTTTATCGGCAGTGTTGACCACCGATCAGGTCTATCAGGCCTTCTATGCCGAGTACCAATCGATGAGCGCGTTTTTGCATTCGCACAGCTACACCGGCAATGCGCTGGCCTGCCGGGCGGGAATCGCCACCATCGATATTTTCCGGCAACACAACATCATTGAAAAAAACCGCTCGTTAGCTGACAGCATGGCAAAAGCTGCGCTGCGTTTTCATGATCACCCGCATATCTCCGAAGTCAGGCAAACGGGTATGATCCTGGCGATCGAGCTGGTCAAAAACAAGCACACCCGCGAACCCTATCCCTGGCAGGAACGTCGCGGGCTCAAAGTCTATCAGTACGCGCTGTCCAAGGGCGTATTACTGCGCCCCTTGGGCAACGTCATTTATTTCATGCCGCCCTATATTGTCACCGAGGATGAACTTTTACTCATCGCTGAAGTGGCATGGCAAGGCATACAACTGGCAGTTAAGGACTGATTATGCGAGTTTCCAGATTATATACGCCGGCATTGCTGGCTACGGGCAACCTCATCGAGCTGGATGATGACAACGGACATTACGTCAGAACGGTGTTGCGCCTAAAAAAAGACGACCCGATCATTCTATTTAACGGACACGGCGGCGAGTATTTGGGCACCGTTGCCGAAGTCAACCGAAAAGCCGTGCTGATTGCCGTCGGACAATGGAGCGATCGCAGCGTGGAATCGCCATTGCAGGTCATCTTGGGCCTGGGCATTTCGCGGGGCGACCGAATGGATTTGACGGTGCAAAAAGCCGTGGAACTGGGCGTCAACCACATCACGCCGCTATTGACCGAACGCTGCGTGGTGCAATTCAAAGGCGAAAAAAAACCGCAACGCCTGCTGCACTGGCAAAAAATCGTCCAGCATGCCGCCGAACAAAGCGGCAGAACCGCTCTGCCCGCATTACCGGAAGTCGATACCCTGCAAAACTGGGTAGGCGGACAGCAAGGGCTAAAAGTATTTCTCGACCCTTACGCAGAGGCGACGTTAATGGATTTAAAACCCGACGCAATGACAGTCACCTTACTCACCGGCCCCGAAGGCGGTTTTTCCAATCAGGAGCGGGGCATAGCGCAAGCCTCCGGCTTTATACCGGTCCGCTTGGGCGCTCGCATATTAAGAACTGAAACCGCATCCATTGCCGCCTTAGCCGCCGTGCAGCTGTTATGGGGCGATTTCGGCAAAGGAAATAACGGATGACCAGAAAAATTATTTATTCAATAGTGCCGCTGCTGGTGTTGCTGGCAGCTTCATCGTTAGCCTGCATCGTAGGCTATTTTATTTTTCAGGGTATTGATGGCCGGTTTCCTTTATCCAAAGTAATTACCAAATCGACGCAGTTGTTTTTGGTGCTGAGTATTTTCCCGGCCATGGCTTATCTGAAATTGAGCAAGGCCGATCTAGGCTTTGCTGCAAAAGCGGTATTTTTCAAGCAAGTATTGCTTGGGTTCGGTTTGGGGCTTGCAACGTTGATGCCGGTGTTTATCACCGAGTATGCGCTTGGCATCCATATCATTGATCAGACGCAGCATTGGACTGCCGGTTTACTGGCTGAAAAAATGCTTATCTCGTTGTTACTTGCGTTGTTGATTTCGATGATTGAAGAGCCTATTTTCCGTGGCATTCTCTTCGCCGGTTTAAAAAAGAAATTACCGGTCATAGCGGCAATTTTGCTCAGCTCGACTTATTATGCAGCGCTGCATTTCCTGAACAGCAAAACCGAGATACCTTTTCAGCAAGCCGGCATTTTCAGCGGCTTTAGCTTACTGGGCGAAGCCTTTGTCAATTTACTGAACCCGCAAATCCTGTCGGCATTTTTAGCTTTGCTGGTGGTGGGTATCTTTCTTGGCGTACTCAGGGCAAACATCAAAGAAAGCTTGGGCTTATGTATCGGTTGCCATACCAGCTGGGTGTGGCAAATCAAGATGAGCAAGAGTTTATTTAATACTGATTCCAGCTCGGAATATCTGTATCTGGTCAGCAGCTATGATGGCGTCATCGGGCCTTTGGTTACCGCTTGGCTTAGCCTCGCCATCCTCGGCTACTTTGCTTATAAACAAGCTCGGGCATAAATCTCAATCCCTGAAATTTTCAAACTGCAACGGCATTTCCAGCTTCTCTTCCCTGAGCATTTTAATTACGTCTTGCAGATCATCGCGGCTTTTGCCGGTCACCCTGACCTGGTCGCCCTGAATGGCGGCCTGAACTTTCAGTTTTTTATCTTTAATCAATTTAACGATTTTTTTAGCCAGCTCCTTATCCAACCCCTGCTTCATGGTGATTTCCTGACGCATCCCCTTACCGCTAGGCTTTGGATCGCCCGTCTCCATGCAGGCTATATCAATGCCGCGTTTGGTGAGCTTTGAGCAGATAACACTGAACATTTGCTGTAACTGGAATGTCGATTGGGAGATCATGATCACTTTATCGTCATTCAATTCAAAGCTTGAGTCGGTGCCCTTAAAATCAAAGCGCGTGGAGACTTCCTTATTGGCTTGGTCAACGGCGTTAGTAAGCTCGTGTTTATCGAATTCTGAAATGATGTCGAAAGAAGGCATGGTTATGATGTCAGGGTTATAAAAGGAACTTAACTATAATAATCTTTGCGGCATTATTCAACACTCCTAGCCAGTGCAGACGCTCTAATAAACTCGCTGATGGCCTTGATCCGCAAGCGGCGAATCGCTTCGCCGATCTGTGCGCCTTTAAGTTCGCCGTTTAGAATAGCTGAAGTATCGATCGATGCTCCCGCCCTGGCTGCACCGCTCAGCAGTTCGGCTTGAGGATAAGGGACATTTTCAAGCCCGGCCCTGCCTTTGGCATCTGCCTCGCAGGCCAGTAAAAACTCCGGCAGTCTATTGACCGGCTTAAATGCTCCCAAAGCGGCCAGCGTATCGGTTAACGTTGAGGCGCGTAGTTCAAAAGCTCTGTGACAATGAGTATGGTATTGCATGACCTGCAAGGCCAGCGCTTTAAACGAATTAGGCACGCGCAAACGGGTACACATTTGTTCCAAAATCGGCAGGCCTTGAGTTTCGTGGCCTCGATGATGCGGCAGATCTTCTTTAGGCGATACGCCCTTGCCTAGGTCATGGACTAATGCCGCAAACCGCACTTCAGGATTGGATGACAACAGCGCCGCCTGCTCCAAACAGAGCATAACATGAACACCGGTATCGATTTCCGGATGATATTTTTCCGGCTGCGGCACGCCGAATAAGCAAGCTATTTCCGGAAAGATTTTATCCAGCGCCGAGCAGTCTTTTAAGATATAGAAAAAAGCACTGGGCGATTTTTCGTTCAGCGCCTTAAACAATTCCGCCCATACCCGTTCCGGAACCAGATGGTCCACCTCCCCTGCCGTCACCATGGCTTTCATCAAGCCCTTGGTTTCCCCGGCCAGCGTAAAGCCGAGATGCCGGTACCTTGCCGCAAAACGGGCGACGCGCAATATCCGCACCGGATCTTCGGCAAAAGCCGGCGAGATATGCCGGAAAATGCGTTTTTCAAGGTCGCCCTGCCCGCCGTAAGGATCAACAAGCTGCCCTTCCGGCGTCATTGCCATCGCATTGATGGTCAGGTCGCGGCGGATCAAATCCTGCTCCAGGCTAACATCGGGCGCTGCATGCACCGTAAAGCCTTTATAACCGGGCGCGGTTTTTCTTTCGGTTCTGGCCAGCGCGTATTCTTCCTGACTTTGCGGATGCAAAAACACCGGAAAATCCTTGCCCACCGGCCTAAAGCCTTGCCGCACCATGGATTCCGGAGTCTCGCCGATCACCACCCAGTCCTTCTCCTTGACCGGAAGCCCCAGTAATTTATCGCGCACCGCGCCGCCAACAAGGTATATTTCCACTTAGTTGCTCAAGCCGTTTAACAATGCCCTAGAATAACACAGCTGCATTCTAAAAAAGGCATAATGGCCGTGCGTCCGACGCATCACCCAACCTATACTCAGGGAAACAAAATGATAGCAATTTTTTTAGCCAGCCTTTTACTGGGCGCTGTTTCAGGACTCATGGCAGGCCTTTTCGGGATAGGCGGCGGCCTTATTATCGTGCCGGTTTTAGCAATATTGTTTGCGGGGCAAGGGTTTCCCTCCGAACTGATCATGATCATGTCGGTAGCAACCTCGCTGGCGACCATTATCTTCACCTCGATCGCTTCGGTGCTGGCCCACCATCGCTTAAACTCCGTGTTGTGGCATAAAGTACAATCCCTGGGTCCCGGAATCATGATCGGCTCGGCTCTCGGCGCCGTCATTGCGGATCATATAGACGCGGACCTATTACGCACTATTTTTATCGTTTATTTGGTATCCGTAGGCGTGCAAATGGCTTTGCAATTGAAGCCCAAACCCGGACAAGAACAGCCCACTAAAGGATTGGAGTTGATAATGGCAACCCTCATGGGAATGCTGTCATCATTGCTGGGCATAGGCGGCGGCACACTGACTGTGCCTTTTTTAGTCCATTTCCAAACGCCTATGCGCAATGCCGTCGCAATCGCCAGCGCCTGCGGCTTGCCGATCGCCTTAGTCGGAACGGTGAGCTATGCCCTGTTAGGCAAGGACGCATCGCAGTTGCCTGACTGGAGCTTAGGCTATATCCATATCCCCTCTTTTCTGGGCATCGTGTTGACCAGCATCTATACCGCCCCGATCGGCGCAAAGCTGGCTCATAAGCTGCACGCGGAAACATTAAAACGTTATTTTTCGCTGCTGCTGTTTGTGATGGCGGCTAAGTTGATATGGTTTTAAAGATCTTCCCTCGATAAAATTTACTTTATTTTTACGCCATCAAATTTGCGATAATGCGCAGTCATTTTATTTACAAGGGTTCCGTTGCACATGTGGTTTAAAAATCTGAGCATTTTTCGTCTTACTGAAGATTTCACTTTGGCTCCAGCAGACCTGGAGCAAAAACTTGAACAAATGGCTTTTCGCCCTTGCGGCAGCCATGAGGAATTTACTTTTGGCTGGACTTCACCGCTAGGCAAATCGTCCGAGCAACTGGTGCATAGCGCGAACGGCTTTTTGATGCTGTGCGGCAAAAAAGAAGAAAGAGTCCTGCCTGCATCCGTCGTCAATGAGATGTTGCAGGAAAAGATTCTTGAAACCGAAGAACAACAAGGCCGCAAGTTAGCAAAAAAAGAGCGCACCGCGCTTAAGGATGAGCTTATCTTTGAGTTATTGCCGAGAGCTTTCACGTTTTCAAACAAGACTTACGCCTATATCGACCCTAAAGGCGGCTGGCTGATCGTCGATGCGGCTTCCGCGAAAAAAGCCGAAGATTTGCTGAGCAGTTTGCGTAAATGCCTGGGCTCGTTACCGGCCGTTCCGCTTAATACTATCGAAAAACCGGTTAAAGTCATGACCGAGTGGCTGATCAACAATCAAGCGCCGGACGACATCGTCATTGAAGACGAGTGTGAATTGCGCTCACCGGAAGAGGAAGGCGGCATCATTCGCTGCAAACGCCATGATCTGAGTCTACCGGAAATTAAAAACCATCTGGATACCGGCAAGGAAGTCATCAAGCTGGCGGTGAATTGGGCTGACCGCATCGCTTTCATTATCGATGAGAATCTGGCCGTTAAACGCCTGAAGTTTCTTGATTTGATTCAGGATCAGGTGGCCGATACTGAAACAGGCTCTGAAGCAGAGCAGTTTGATGTCGATTTTTCGATCATGTCATTGGAACTGTCAAACTTCCTGCCGCGCTTACTTGAGCTGTTTGGCGGCGAGAACAAGGCGTGATTGTAATTTCTCAGTAATCCTAAAAAGCGGTTTATCCACGAAAAACACGAAAGACACGAAAAATAAACTCTGTGTCCTTCATGTCTTTCGTGATGAATAAAAGAGGTTTTTCCACGTTCCAGTCTAAATAACGCACATATACTCAGGTTTTATCAAGCTTGCGAGCGCACCCTGATGCGCTTACACTGCAATTTCAGGTTTTAACAATCCGTGAACTCTCAAGGAGATGCCCATGTTAGAAAAACACCAGCAAGCCCCGCAGTTCAGTGCAAAAAATCAAGCCAATGAGACGGTCAGTTTGTCCGATTATCTGGGCAAAAAGAATGTGGTTTTGTATTTTTATCCCAAAGATGACACGCCGGGCTGCACCATAGAAGCCAACCAGTTCACTCAGCTTGCGGAGGAATTTGCCAAGGCGGATACCGTGGTTATCGGTGTCAGCAAGGATACTTGCGCCAGCCATACGGATTTCATTAGTAAGTACGGGCTGAAAGTGGATTTGCTGGCCGACGAAGACGGCAAACTCTGCGAAAGTTACGGCGTGTGGAGGGAACGGGAAAAGAACGGCGTTAAAAGCATGGCGATTCTTCGCTCCACGTTCATTATCAATAAACAAGGTGAATTGGTTGATGTAGCATACGGCGTTACGCCCGAAGGCCACGCCCAGGAAGTATTGGAAAAAGTAAAAAACTTGTAATTCATAGCAACTGTTTTTGGATGGCCTGATGTCTAAATTTAATTTCACCCTGCATCATGCCAGTCTCGTTGTTGCCGATACGGCGGCATCGTTGAAGTTTTACTGCGGCATTCTCGACATGCAACAGACCGCCAGACCCGATCTGGGCTTTCCTGGCGCCTGGTTGCAGTTGGGCGCTCAGCAAATTCACTTGCTGGAACTGGAAAATCCCGACCCGACAACCGGTCGCCCCGAGCATGGTGGGCGCGACCGGCATATCGCATTAAGCGTACCGGACTTGGAGCCGGTTCGGGAAGTACTGGAACAAAACGGTATCGCCTACACCCTGAGCAAATCCGGCCGGAAAGCGCTGTTTTGCCGTGATCCGGACGGCAATGCCCTGGAGATTCTTCAACAGCTATAATTTGCCTAGGCTTTTTTGTTACGTATTAAATTGTAGATTTTGAAGCTTAGTATGGATGCGGCCAACAGCAGCGTTATCGAATTTGCAATGATAATGGCTTTATCGCCGAGATGAATACCGTAAATGAGCCAACACAACACGCCCAACGTAAAGGTGCTGTACATGCCCAAAGAAAGGGATTCGGTATCTCTGGTTTTTATCGTCAGTATGGCCTGCGGTATGAATGAGCCGGTAGTCAGTGTTGCGGCTAAATAGCCGATAATTTCAGGAGTGAATATCATAACTATTTGGACGTAACGCCACTATTTTACCGCCGCAGATTTCTTTAGTTTTTTCAGGACGCTTTGACCGATAGCGTTGGCAAAATCCTCAATATTTTCATACTCCTGCTCTTGGGCAAAATTCACTACCGCCATGACCAACTTTTTAGTTTCGGCTATTTCTTTGTGTGTTCGGCCGCACCCTTCACAGTGAGTTCCTTCGTAAGTACATTTATCAACGCATGGACTGAATTTCATGATATTTCCTCTAATGTTATAGCCTGTTCATAACGATAAATAGCAGGCAGACTAAAATAAGCTGCGCACTTTCAATATTTCAGGAATTTTACCACACCGAAAATAAGCAGTTACACCCTTATCAATCATCGCGCCCGGCTATAAATCTTCTACCTCAGTTTGATCCGCTGGCGCTCAACAAGGTAGCACACTATTGAAAATGACAGCTAATCGCAGAAAAGGTCAAAGGATAAACTCATCCTCAATATGCGGGGAGTCGATTATACGGTGAGTATGGTGGCTTTTTTCAAAAAAAAGTCCCAGAACACAAGGTGATGTGCTGGGACTAAAAGTCACCTGCTTGGTTGGCACTTTATTCCATCCTTGGCAACATCCTGTTGAACCCCTTTGAAATCCATCTCCTCTTTTGGTGACATGGCTATTGTCTCAGAAACTAAGCATAAAAAAAGCCAGCCAAAGCTGAACATAATGTAGGCTAAAAACTACATATGCCTTACGGGCTGAGTAAGTTCGACAGTGCCAATAACAAACGCTGCAAAATCTTGCTTGTCATAGTAATATATTGCCAGTCTTTAATATAAGTAATGTAAACATGGATCAACGTACTGCAGAAGTAGAGCGAAATACGCTTGAAACTCAAATTAAAATCAAAATTAACCTGGATGGTTCGGGTAAATCCTCGTTTTCAACCGGCGTACCTTTTCTTGAACATATGCTCGACCAGATTGCCAGACACGGCCTGATTGACATGACAGTTGAAGCCAAAGGCGATTTGGATATTGATGACCACCACACGGTTGAAGACATCGGCATTACCTTAGGCCAGGCATTTGCCAAGGCCATGCAAGACAAAAAAGGCATTTACCGCTACGGCCATGCTTATGTGCCGTTGGATGAAGCCTTATCGCGAGTCGTGATTGATTTTTCCGGACGTCCCGGATTATTTTATGAAGTCAAATACCCAAAGGCCATGATCGGCAGTTTTGACGTGGATTTGTTCCGCGAATTTTTCCAGGGCTTTGTCAACCATGCCGGAGTGAGTTTACATATCGACAATTTGAAAGGCGCAAATGCTCACCATGTTGCAGAAACCATCTTTAAGGCCATGGGTCGAGCCATACGTATGGCGATTACCGCCGACCCGCGCATGGCGGGCATAATGCCATCTACCAAAGGCACTCTTTAACCTTTAATCTTAATCCTGTATTTCTTATGTCTTCTGTCGCTGTAATTGATTACGGAATGGGGAATCTGCATTCCATCGTAAAAGCGCTGCAGCATGCAGCGCCTGAAGTCGATGTTGTGTGCGTGTCCGATGCCGACGCTATTCTCCGTGCTGACCGGGTAGTTTTTCCCGGCGTCGGTGCAATACGGGATTGTATGCAAGCACTCAATCAATCGGGCTTAGCCGATGTTATCCAGCAGGTTGCAAAAAGCAAACCTTTGCTGGGAATTTGCTTAGGTATGCAGGCTTTATTGACCGACAGCGAAGAAAACGGCGGTATAAAATGCCTGGACGTTTTTCCCGGACACGTTGTACATTTCCCTGAATCGTTAAAAGACAGCGACGGCAATTCGCTCAAAATTCCGCACATGGGCTGGAATCAGGTCCATCAACGGCAACACCATCCGTTGTGGACAGATATTCCCCAAGACAGCCGCTTTTACTTTGTTCATAGTTATTACGCGCAGCCGGATGATGCAGCGATAATGGCGGCGACTGCGCAATACCCGAATGCATTTACCTGCGCTTTGGCACAAGACAATATCTTTGCCGTACAATTTCACCCCGAAAAAAGCCAGGCCGTCGGCTTGCAGCTACTGAAAAATTTCATGCATTGGGATGGACAAGCGTAGGAATGGATTCAATTGTGCCTTCTAGGTATTTCGTCTTTGGGCGGCCAATCCGCCTCTATAATAATTACACGCCGTTGAGGATTTTATAAGTTATGTTGCTAATACCTGCAATCGATTTAAAAGAAGGAAAATGTGTTCGTTTGCGTCAAGGACGAATGGATGATAATACGATTTTTTCCGATGACCCGGTCGCCGTAGCAGGCAGGTGGGTTGCCGCCGGCGCAAAAAGAATTCATTTGGTAGACCTGGATGGCGCGTTTGCCGGAAAACCAAGAAATGCCGATGTGATTCATGCCATCGTCGAAGCCTACCCCAATGTACCGGTACAGATAGGCGGCGGTATTCGCGATGAAGAAACCATTCAGGCCTATCTTAATGCCGGTGTGGAATACGTCATTATCGGCACCAAGGCCGTTAATGAGCCGCATTTTGTCAGGGATATGGCATTGGAGTATCCGCGCCGCATCATCGTCGGACTGGATGCAAAAGATGGCAAAGTGGCCATTGACGGCTGGTCAAAGCTATCCAAGCATGACGTGATCGACATGGCTCAACGTTTTGAGGAAGACGGCGTCGAAGCCATTATCTATACCGATATTTCCAGAGACGGCATGATGTCCGGAGTTAATGTCGAAGCAACAGCCCGGTTGGCGCGCGCGATTCGGATTCCTGTTATCGCTTCCGGGGGCATTACCAATATGGACGATATCAAAGCCTTGGGCGCTGCCGCAGGCGACGGCATTATGGGCGCTATCACCGGACGGGCCATTTACGAAGGCACGCTGGATTTTGAAGCGGCCGAAAAATTAGCGGAATCATTCGAATAACCATGAGCTTAGCCAAACGCATTATTCCCTGTCTGGATGTCGATAATGGCCGCGTCGTTAAAGGCGTAAAATTTGTCGATATTCGTGATGCCGGCGATCCCGTAGAGATCGCCCGACGTTATGACCGCGAAGGCGCTGACGAAATCACTTTTCTGGATATCACCGCCACGCACGATAACCGGGACACCATTGTTCACGTCGTTGAGCAGGTGGCCGGCGAAGTTTTTATTCCGTTGACGGTCGGCGGCGGCATCCGGACTTTGGAAGATATTCGTCGCATGCTGAATGCGGGGGCCGATAAAGTCGGCATTAACAGCGCCGCGGTTGCAAATCCGGAATTTGTTCGTGACGCAGCGGAACGTTTTGGCTCGCAATGTATCGTGGTGGCTATAGACGCTAAAAAAGTCAGCCAAACAGGCGAAGCCAGTCGCTGGGAAATTTTTACGCACGGCGGCCGTAAGCCTACAGGCATTGATGCCATTGCCTGGGCAAAGAAAATGGTCGATTACGGTGCAGGGGAAATCCTGTTAACCAGCATGGACCGGGACGGAACCCGTGAAGGTTTTGATTTGCCGTTAACCCGCGCTATCAGCGAGGCGGTAACGGTACCGGTCATTGCATCCGGCGGCGTCGGCAATTTGGATCATTTGGCCGATGGTATTCTTGAAGGCAAGGCCGATGCGGTATTGGCCGCCAGCATTTTCCACTTTGCCGAATACACCATTGAACAGGCCAAACAGCGCATGGCCTCGCGCGGCATAGAGGTGCGTCTGTGAGCAACTCCTGGCTGGACGAGATACGCTGGACTGAAGACGGATTGGTGCCGGTTATCGCACAGCAAGCGGAAACCGGAAAAATATTGATGTTTGCCTGGATGAATCGCGAATCCTTGGATTTAACCGTTGCCGAAGGTTATGCGGTCTACTGGTCAAGGTCACGCGGAAAGTTATGGCGCAAAGGCGAAGAATCCGGGCACCGGCAGAAAGTGCTAGGTATCTCTCTGGATTGCGATGAGGACGTCATTTTGCTTAAAATTGAACAAGAAGGCGGCATTGCCTGCCATACCGGCCGGGAAAGCTGTTTTTATCGCAGTCTGGTTGACGGTCAATGGCAAAGCGTAGAACCGGTTTTAAAAGATCCTGAAGCTATTTATAGAAAATCATGAGCGATGTATTACAACAACTGGCGCAAATCCTGGAACAGCGTAAACTGGAATCCGCCGATAAATCTTATGTCGCCGGTCTGTATGCCAAGGGACTGGACAGCATACTGAAAAAAATCGGAGAAGAAGCCACGGAAACCGTTATTGCCGCCAAAGATGGCGATAAAAAACAGATTATTTATGAAACCGCCGATTTGTGGTTTCATTGCATGGTGTTGCTAGCCGATCAAGGATTGGGTCCGGATGATGTATTGCAGGAACTGCAACGTCGTTTCGGCTTGTCCGGCCTTGAAGAAAAGGCGCAACGTAACAAATAATGACTTTGCCTGGCAAAGTCTCCATTGGAGTTAAAAATGGGTCTTAGCGTTACTCACTTATTAGTTGTATTAGCCATTGTCATCGTTGTATTCGGCACCAAGCGTCTACGCAATATAGGCTCTGACCTGGGCGGAGCCATCAAAGGCTTTCGCACAGCCATGAAGGAAGGCGAAGAAGACAACAAACCCGCCGAAGATAAAAATGACACCATCGAAGGCGAAGTCACTTCCAAAAAAGCTGATAAAGATTAATATTCATGTTTGATGTAGGATTTTCGGAGCTTTGTCTGATCGGCTTGGTCAGCTTATTGGTGATAGGTCCTGAAAGGTTGCCCAAAGTAGCCCGGGTTGTCGGGTTCTGGCTAGGCAAAACGCGCCATATGGTGGCTTCGGTCAAGGAAGAAATCAAGATGGAACTGCATGCCGAAGAAATGCGCCAGATATTTAAAGAGCAGTCCGGCTTGCCGGAAGTTCAGCAAGTCCTCGATGAAACCTCTAACACGCTCAAGTCTACTATTTCAAAGGCAAAGGACGACCTGAACGCAGGAGCAGTTCCCGAGACAGAGCAACATAAAGAACCGTCATCGCCAATCAAAGCCGAACAGCATGAGCAAAAATAACTTTGACGGAGGCGGAGAACAGCCTTTTATCAGTCATCTGATTGAATTACGTAACCGACTGCTGCGCATAGTCTTTTTCGTACTGGCCGTATTTTTGGGCTTGGCTCTCTACGCCAATGAAATCTATAGCCTATTAGCCGGCCCCCTGCTGGAACACATGCCTAAAAACAGCACGATGATTGCTATTGATGTGGCATCCCCATTTTTTACGCCGTTTAAACTGGCGCTGGTCGCCGCGATTTTCATTTCCGTCCCTTTTATTCTGTATCAATTCTGGGCCTTTGTCGCGCCAGGCTTGTATAAGCGGGAGCGGCGCATGATTTTGCCGTTACTGGTTGCCAGCACGCTGCTGTTTTATATCGGCGTGGCTTTTGCCTATTTCGTGGTTTTTCCGCTGGTTTTTAAATTCTTGTCCGCAGCCGCTCCTGATGGCGTAGCGGTAATGACCGATATTGCCAAATATCTGGACTTTGTTTTAGCCCTGTTTTTCGCGTTTGGGGTTTGCTTTGAAGTGCCGATATTCACGATCGTCTTGGTCTGGACCGGCGTGGTAACGCCGGCCGGTCTTGCCGATAAGCGTCCTTATGTGATCGTCGGCGCGTTTATCGTCGGGGCCGTTTTAACGCCTCCCGACGCCGTCTCGCAAACCTTGTTGGCGGTACCGATGTGGATGCTGTTCGAACTGGGTTTGTTATGTTCAAAGCTTTTTGCGCCCAAGCCCGATAACGATTACCCAACACCCGATAATCTCAAAGCAGAAGCCCGGCTGGATAACATTGAACGGCAAGAAGACGAATAATTATCGTCCATGCGTTTGAGCGGTAGTCAGCCTATCGATTAACAAATTACCAATTTCTTGCTCCGGCTTTCTCTATTGCTGGTAGCATTATGGCAAGTTAAGCGTACAAATACCGCAGTTTCTTCCTTTCCCTGTACCGTGCTATCCAGCCCCAACTCTTTAGCAGCAGACCGCTTTTTTATAAAATCTGCTGATGACAGTATCATAGAAAAAACAGTACAATATCCTAAGTCAGAAAACAGATGTTGAGTTAAGGGATTCCTAAATTGTTAGGTTGTCCGGTTATCAATGTTGTAGTTCTGTGTTAACCGTAAGTTTTTATTTTAGGAGTTTCAAAATGGCAACAGGCACCGTAAAGTGGTTTAACAACACAAAAGGTTTTGGTTTTATTGCACCTGCTGATGGCGGCGAAGATGTTTTTGTTCATCATTCAGTTATTCAAGGAGAAGGATTTAAAACTCTGACTGAAGGCGACACAGTTACTTTTGATATCGAGTCAGGTCCAAAAGGCTTAACTGCGGCTAATGTTGTTTCCAAATAAGGAATAAACAGCTTTAAAAAAGCCCTTGTGATAACTCACAAGGGCTTTTTTTTGTCTTGTAGTTTTTTAAACTATTTTAAAGGACGACCTTTAGCATCTTGATTGATCTGTCCGCCAAAAAGCAGAATGCCTTCGGTAAAACCCCAAAGTGCAGCAAACCCGGGCAATCCGGTCACGTAAAGTATCACTGTCAGCATGAACTGCATAAAGGCCAGTTTGTAAAAGCCCAGGTAAAGCCGGTGTATGCCTGTCCATCCTAAAAATAACGCCAGTACAGCAGCTAAATATTTATATTTGACGGCTTTAGGAGGCTCTAAATAGGCGCCCACCAAATTAATATTGCGCGCAAATGTTCCCTCCACATCAAAGGTAACATCATCGCCTTCTTCAGGCGGTACGTCCGCGATCCATCCATCTAAATGAAACGTAAACAACTCTTTCTCCGTTTTTATCACCCCGGTTTGTGTATCGGGATCATAACTTTCAATCTGTCCAATCATTTACTATCTACCTTTAAAATTAGGACGTCCATCGGCCGCCATTTATAATGGTCAGGGCCACAAGTACCCTAACACTAACATTACCAAAATCACTCATCATGCAATCGCACGGCTAAAACATCACACAGCGCGTGATGCAAAACGCCGTTTGCGGTCGACCCCAGCAATAGCGCGAAACCATGCCGGCCGTGTGAGCCGACTACGATTAAATCCACCTGGTTTTCTTCAGCAACCCTGATTATTTCCAATTTTGGGCTGCCCGTTTCCATCCATCGACAATCTTCAGCAATATCAAGTTTGTCAGCCAAATTAGCCAGCCTCTTTTTTGCCGACGCCATTAACTCTGCAGTCAGATCAAGATCAAAAGGAATCGTTGATCCATAAGCCGCATCGGTAATCAGCAAATTATCCATCACATGCACAATGCTCAATTTTGCCTGATATCTCTCGGATAATTCTTTAGCTCTCTCGGCAACAGTCTCGCCATGTTCGGAAAAGTCAGCCGCCAGTAATATATGTTTATAGCTTTCCATGATACCTCCTATTTAACACCGACAGCTTCAGGAAACAATAAAGCTATCACCTGATAAGATCCCAGTATGTATAAAAACGCCAAGCCTAAACTAAAAGTCCAGGCTTGCCCCAGCGCATTGCGAAAAATATGTCCGATAACGGCCCAATGCCAAGCCATTAAAACTGTTGTTACAGCAAATACCAGCAAAGAACCTCTTTCGATTGTCATTGAGGCTATCGCCGGTAGAGCAAAAAAGCTAATCAATGCATCAGTACCCAATAAGGCACCGCTTGTTTGATAAAATCGCTCCGGCTTTCGAGCGACATATAACATCAGCCAGCTAAATCCGACGATGAACAAAACAGAAACAATAGCCTGTAACAGTGAGCTAAGCCAGTTCATATGGATATTTACCATTAAAAAACTGACAACAACATCAACAGCGATTAACAGCCGCCACACCCATGCTGAAAATGGTAAGTTCTGAGGCCCCTTTTTAAACAGACAAATATCGAATAATAGTTTTATCAGTTCAAACATGATTTTTCCTGTTATGCGTGAGTCAAGCTCAGCGGGCAACCTGCCGGTAGCCCCAACATAAGCCGTTTTTCATTATTGAGCTGCTTGAATATTTTCCTCTGCCTCCATCCAGGCCTCTTCGGCATGTTCCAGGGCCTTGTCGACTTGCACTTTACGCTCCATCAATTTTTTTAACTGCTCCTTTTCCGATTCCGCGTAAATGGCAGGATCAGCCAATTGCTGCTCCAGTTGCCGCTGTTCATTATGATATTTTTCAACGGCGATTTCAGCTTTTTTAAGCGCATCAAATAACGGCTTATGTTTTTGTCTGCGTTCTGCATCCAACTTTCTTTGATCTTTCCGCGATACGGCTTGCACACTGTCGGCACCGGTTTTTTCTTCGCCTTTTTTCTGTTCCGCCAGCCACAGCCGGTAGTCGTCAAGATCGCCATCAAAAGACTGTACCTTGCCGCCTGACACCAATAATAACTGATCGGTTACCGAGCGCAATAAATGCCGGTCATGCGAAACGACGACTATTGCGCCTTCATAATCCTGCAAGGCCACGCTCAAGGCATGACGCATTTCCAGATCCAGATGGTTAGTGGGTTCATCCAGCAACAATAGGTTTGGATTTTGATAAACCAGCAGCGCCAACACCAGCCGCGCTTTTTCGCCGCCGGAAAAAGGTTTGACGGCTTCCAGAACCTTGTCGCCGCAAAAATCGAAGCCGCCCAGGAAATTGCGCAAATCTTTCTCAGTCGCCTGTTTATCCAGTTGCTGCAAATGCCATAAGGGGCTTTCATCAATACGCAGTTGCTCCAGCTGATGCTGGGCAAAATAACCGATTTTTAACGCTTCCGCTTCATTTCTGCTACCGGATAACGGTTCCATGTCGCCTGCCAACACTTTGATCAGGCTGGACTTACCCGCGCCATTCGGTCCGAGCAGCCCGATTCGGTCGCCCGGCGATATAGACAGCCCTGCCTGCTTAATAATACAGGTTTGCCCGTAGCCAATATCCGCCTTGTCCAGCGTTAACAGCGGATTAGGCATTCTTCCCGGTTTGGCGAAGCTGAAATCGAACGGCGAATCGACATGCGCTTGCGCGATCAATTCCATGCGCTCCAGGGCCTTGATCCGGCTTTGCGCTTGCCTTGCTTTCGTGGCTTGCGCTTTGAAGCGGTTAACAAAGCTCTGCATATGGGCGATTTCGCGTTGCTGCTTTAGATAGGACGATTGCTGTTGCGCGAGCTTTTCTGCACGCATCCGTTCAAAAGCCGAATAATTACCGGTATAAATTTCGGCCTTGTTCTGCTCGATATGCACGATGTGATCGGTAATCGTATCCAGAAAATCCCGGTCATGGGAAATCAGCAACAAAGTACCGGGATATTTGCATAGCCAGTCCTGCAACCAAATCACCGCATCCAGGTCCAAATGGTTAGTCGGCTCATCCAGCAATAATACGTCCGAACGGCACATCAAGGCTTGTGCCAGATTAAGGCGCATACGCCAGCCGCCGGAAAACGAGTTCACGGCATTGTTTTCCTGATCGGAACTAAAGCCCAAGCCATTCATTAAGCGTGAAGCTCTGGCCTGTGCACTATAACCGCCGATAACATCCAACGCAGCATGCAATTCGGCCTGTTTCAGGCCGTCATCGGCTTGCTCGGCTGCGAGCAATTGGGCTTGCAGATGTCTTAACGGCTGATCGCCGTCCATGACATAATCGATAGCAGAGCGGACGACGGCCGGCGTTTCCTGGGCAACGTGGGCAATTTCCAGTCCCGGCGGCATCGAAAAATCGCCCTCATCCAAATGCAGGTCGCCTCTGACCAAGGCAAAAAAACTGGATTTGCCCGCGCCGTTTGCGCCGGTAAAACCGATTTTTTGGCCTTTGTGAATGGTGAACGAAGAGTTGGCGAACAACACCCGCGCGCCGCGGCGGAGGGTTATATTTCTAAAATTTAACATGAAGATTCAAGGTGAAAATTTCTAATTTGTGGTTGATGCTTTATCTCAACCAAAGCTGACATAACTGCTAAAGCTTAAACATCCCGGCAACTGCTGGAAATAAAAATAATATATTCGCTATCGCCAAGCCGATTAGCAGATAAATAGTGATCTGCATGCCTAACACTCTTCTCCGCAAATCTTTTGCAGGAAGCCCTGTGGCGTGCAATACGCGCCCGATTAACAGCGTAATCCCCAATATATGCACAAGCAGCTTCGGCGCTCCGTTTAACTCGAGCATGAACAAAAGCATTAATGCTATCGGAATATATTCCACTGCGTTTGAGTGAGCACGAATTGCTAACTGCAAAGCCTCGTTGCCGCCGTCACCGACGCTTACCCGGTTTTTTCTGCGCAGTTTTATGACCGAAAGAGAAAGTCTGACTATTAATAAGGCTGATAATGATGCATATAGTGCTGTAGTCATAGCTTCTTACTTGATGGAAAATTTTCTCTACCGGTACGGGAATCGATATGGACGGCAAAGCGGTCCACATCGGGCCTGCCAGTTCTACGCAAACCGCTCAATCATCTTTTCCGCCTGCTCGGCAAATTCCTCAAGATTGCCTTTTTTGACAGTTTCTACCGGGATTACCAGCGCAGTGCTCAAGTTGATATAGATATACACATAGCGTTTGCCGTATTCCACCCTGACCAGATCACTCCAAGCCATTTTATGTTTGCCGCTAGGCGATTTTTCCAACAGATAAGTGGGATTGGCAGGATCAATGCTCAACGTGTAAGTGCCGAACATATTGACCTTTTCTTTAGGGGTATAGCTTTTGAGTATCTGCCTGCGTAAGTCCAGCATCATTATTTTCGGCGAAAACAACGCCCATAACACTGCAATAATAATGACGTATCCTGCTGACTTCATATCGCCATAGTAGAAGTAATAAAACGAACCGATCAGCGCCATAATACCCGGCACTATCCAACGGTTTTTCCTGATATTGTTTTGTATCTCTTCATTTCTCATGAATTGTATTTCATTAAAATGAATTAAATCTTCTTCGCGGAACTCGTATTCAATTTCAAACATGTTTTTGATCTTTGTAAATGGTTGTAAAAATAGTTAAAAATCAAATAAAAACAGGCACAGATACATAAAAGTTCTAATGCATTTTTATTTTTGCATGAGCGCTACGTCTGAATAAATTAGAAAGCGTCAACATTGCCGTCCTAAAATAACCATGTACAGCCACCTGATGCATTTTATACAAGGACAGATAAACCACCCTGGCGATAAATCCCCCAATACTGACAGAACCCATCAGATTGCCCATCAAATTGCCGACCGTGGTGTATTTGCCCAAGGCCACCAGCGATCCGTAGTCGAGATAGACATATTTCACCAACTTACCGCCCCGCAGCCTATTGATTATCGATTTGCTTAACGCCGATGCCTGCTGATGCGCCGCCTGCGCTCTCGGCGGCACATTGGCGTCATGGCCCGGCCACGGACAGGCAGCGCAATCGCCGATGGCAAAAATATTATCATCACTGGTTTTTAAAGTTTCATCGACTACCAATTGATTAATCCTGTTAACTTCCAATCCATCCAGGTTTTGCAGCCAATCCGGCGCCTTAATGCCCGCCGACCAGACTTTAAGATCGGCCGGTATCATCTCGCCATCGTGGGTATGAACCCCTTCCTTGGTAACTTCGATGACCCGGCGGCCCAATTTGAGGTCGATGCCCAGCTTGACCAACTGTTGTTGCGTGGCACTGGCTAATTTGACCGGCAAGGCAGGCAATAATTGATTCGCTGCTTCGATGATGGTCAATTTCACGTCGCTGGACTCATCCAGACCGTAAACCGCCAGCAGATCGGTTACCTCGTGCAATTGCGCCGACAACTCGACGCCGGTAGCTCCCGCGCCAATGATAACGATAGACAAAGTCTTATCGGCGGCTTTGCCTGCATGGCTTTTAATATACGATTCAACCAGCTGCTTTTGAAACTTAAAAGCCTGCGCGGTAGTGTCCAGGAACAAGCAGTGTTCAGAAACGCCCTTGATATTAAAGGTGTTGCTGATACTGCCGATCGACATAACCAGTGTATCGTAACTGAACGTCCGCCTGGGGATTAATTCTTCGCCGCTATCGCTCAGCGTAGGGCTGACATAAATTTCCTTTTTCTCCCGGTTCAAGCCCTCCATTTTACCCAGCCTGAAACGAAAATGGTTTCGATGCGCCTGGGCTAAATATTCAGTCTGTTCAGATTCATCCAAGGTCCCCGCAGCAACTTCATGCAACAGCGGCTTCCAGATATGCGTCGGCGAAGCATCAAGTAACATGACCTCAGCACGGTTTTTTTTGCCTAATTTTTTACCCAGACGGGTGGCCAGCTCAAGGCCCGCCGCCCCGCCGCCGACAATCACTATCTTATGTTTTTCATTATTGTTATTCGTCATCGCCTCTCCTCTCCTCTCAATTATCTTTCTGTACTATAGCATTATATTGAACCAGCTCCATCGCGATCCATTGCAGCTTTTGTCAACTGTAATCCCTTTCGCCAAACAGCGCGGTGCCGATTCTGACGATAGTTGAGCCTTCGGCAATTGCGGCTTTTAAGTCTCCGGTCATACCGAACGAGAAGGTGTCCAGCTCGGGCTGCTCAAGTTTTGCAACGGCCTGATAAAGCGCTTTATAAGGCTGGCGTTGTTGCTCAAAATCCTGTTGCGGGGCCGGAATGGCCATGACACCGCGCAGCTTCAGGTTAGGCAGCTTGGCGATCTGTTCATACAACTGCGGCAGTTCGGTCAGGACAATGCCGGATTTGCTTTGCTCATCGCTGATGTTGACTTGCAGGCAAATATTCAACGGCGGCAAATGGGCCGGACGTTGCTCACTTAGGCGTTTGGCTATTTTTAGGCTATCGACGCTGTGCACCCAGTCGAAATGCGTCGCCAGCGGCCTGGTTTTATTGGACTGTATGGGGCCTATAAAATGCCAGGTAATGTCATAAGCGCCCAGCTCCTGCTGCTTTCTCAAAGCTTCCTGCAAATAGTTTTCGCCGAAATGGCGCTGCCCGGCTTGATAAGCGGCGGCAATATCTTCAGCCGGCTTGGTTTTGCTGACCGCCAATAACAGCACCGAGCCTGGCCGGCGGTTATAGGCAAGCTCGGCATCGTTGATTTGCGAACGTATTTGTTTAAGTCTTTGGCTTATGGTTGTCATGGCGTGTTGCTGTCGATTCCTGGGTAACACAATCGGTAAAAGCTAACACAACACCATACATTCAAAAAACAAAAAGATGAACTATGCTATAACGATAATTTTTTTGTCTTCATGAGGATGTTATGGATATCGCCGAATTACTGGCTTTTTCAGCTAAAAACAAAGCGTCGGATTTACATTTATCGGCGGGGCTTCCGCCTATGATCAGGGTTGACGGCGATATTCGGCGAATCAATATTCCGGCACTGGATCATAAGGAAGTCCATGCGCTGATTTATGACATCATGAATGACCAGCAACGCAAGGATTATGAAGAATTCCTGGAAACCGATTTTTCGTTTGAATTGCCAGGCGTTGCCCGGTTTCGTGTTAACGCATTTAACCAGGAACGCGGCGCCGCTGCGGTATTCAGAACCATTCCCTCGACAATATTGAGCCTTGAAGACCTGAAAGCACCCAAGTTTTTTGAAGAACTATGCAAAAAACCGCGCGGTCTGGTGCTGGTGACCGGCCCTACCGGCTCCGGCAAATCGACTACGCTGGCGGCGATGATCAATCATATTAATTGCAATGACTATGCGCACATCCTGACCGTAGAAGATCCTATCGAATTTGTTCATGAGAGCCAAAAGTCACTGATCAACCAGCGGGAAATCAAGCGCGACACCCACGGTTTTAATGAAGCGTTGCGTTCAGCATTGCGGGAAGATCCGGACGTTATCCTGGTCGGCGAAATGCGCGATTTGGAAACCATCCGGCTGGCAATGACAGCCGCCGAAACCGGTCACCTTGTGTTCGGCACACTGCATACCACCTCCGCTGCTAAAACCATCGACCGTATTATCGACGTATTTCCGGCCGCGGAAAAAGACATGGTCCGGGCCATGTTGTCTGAATCGTTGCAAGCGGTTATTTCGCAAACCCTGCTTAAAAAAATCGGCGGCGGCCGAATTGCCGCGCATGAAATCATGGTCGGTACTGCCGCTATCAGGAACTTGATTCGCGAAGCCAAAGTCGCGCAAATGTATTCTGCGATCCAAACCGGACGCAAGGACGGCATGCAAACACTGGATCAGAATATGAAAGAGATGGTCGATAAAGGTTTGATTACCGCCAAAATGGCTATGGATAAGGCGGTTAATAAGGATATGTTCCGCTAAAAAATCCAGCTTTATAGTGCCGCGGGTCGTGCAGCGTCTACGGATCAACGACAAGGGATATGTTTGGAACCGGCTGATTAAATCCGTTGTTGGCCCAAGGCTTACATACGCTTCGAAAACGCCAGTCATTTTGGCGATAGTGAATCAGATTACCAAATACCGATAACTAAATGGAGCTTAGCGAAACTTACAGGTAAAATCACTCTATTTGACACCCAGCGAGAACCTAATGACCGCTCCAGAAGCTCTATATGAATCGACACTGTCGTCTCTAAAACTCCGCGCCCGCGGCAAAGTGCGCGACATTTACGATATTGACGACAAGCACATGCTGATCGTCACCACCGACCGGCTGTCCGCATTCGACGTGATTCTGCCCGACCCGATTCCCGGCAAAGGCCGCGTTTTAACCAACGTGTCCAATTTCTGGTTCGAAAAAATGAAGCATGTGATCCCCAATCATTTGTCCGACATTCCGCTGGAGCAGGTCGTTTCCGATCCGGCCGAACGCGCGCAAGTCGAAGGCCGCGCCATCGTCGTCAAAAAATTGAAGCCGTTGCCGGTTGAAGCGATCGTCCGCGGCTACCTGATCGGCTCCGGCTGGAAAGACTATCAAAAATCCGGCGCGGTCTGCGGCATTAAACTGCCCGAAGGCTTGCAGCAGGCGCAGCAATTGCCCGAGCCGATTTACACGCCGTCGACCAAAGCCGAAGTGGGCGACCATGATGAAAATGTCTCTTTTGACAAAACCGTCGAATTGATGGGCCAGGAACTGGCCGAAAAAGTGCGCGACGCCAGCCTGAAACTGTACAAGGAAGCCGCCGCCTACGCCAAAGAGCGCGGCATTATCATCGCCGACACCAAATTCGAATTCGGCACCGACGATAACGGCGTCCTCTACCTGATCGACGAAGCGTTAACTCCCGACTCGTCAAGATTCTGGCCGGCCGACCAATACCAGGTAGGCATCAGCCCGCCCAGCTTCGATAAGCAATATGTCCGTGATTATCTGGAAACGCTGAACTGGAACAAAACCGCGCCGGGCCCGCATTTACCGACTGAAGTGGCTGAGTTTTGCGCAGCAAAATACCGTGAAGCGGAAGTCAGGTTAACCCAAGGTTAATATAGACGTGGGCGCAATAGACTGATGCTATTGCGCCGTTCAAATTGGCTCTATCGAGGTCGTAGAACGTGCCGACACAGGAGCCAGACCATTTCAGTTTTATCCATTCTGACTGCTCAAATGCTTTGACCGCAACCCGGTTGACAGCAACGTCACTGCATAAACCACCAAACCAAGCCCTATCCATTTGACCAGATTAATCACGCGTGCCGAAGAACTCCAATCGTTCCACCAAGCCGGGTCGACAAAATAGTGCAACACGGCCGACATCGCCGCTGCTGCCAGCGTTACTCTGGCAAAAAACAGCCACCAACCGCTGACTGGTTGGTAAACATTGTCTCTTTTTAACTTAAACAGCAGCAACGCGGCATTAAAAAAAGCGCCCAACGAAGTCGCCAGCGCCAGCCCCGCATGCGCCAATGGAAAAACCAGCACCACGTTCAGGCCTAAACTGACCAGCATTGCGTAAACTCCATAGCGAACCGGCGTTTTCATGTCGCCGCGCGAAGTAAAGCCCGGCACCAGCACTTTAATCAGGATAAAACCCAGTAAACCAACCGAATAAGCTTTCAAGCTCAATCCCGCAAAATGCACATCACTGACGCCGAATTCATTATATTGAAAGAGTGTCGACAGCATCGGTTCTGCCAGCATTACTAAGCCAATAGTCGCGGGCAAGCCGATCAACACCACCAGCCGCAAGCCCCAATCCAACGCATGAGAGAAAGCAACTTGGTCTTCCGCGGCATGGCTTTTGGACAGGCTCGGCAAGATAACCGTCGCCAACGCAAGCCCTAAAATGCCAAGCGGGAACTCCACCAGCCGGTCGGAATAATACAGCCACGAGACACTGCCGACGGTTAAGAACGAGGCAAACAAAGTATCGAGCAACAAATTAATCTGAGTCACTGAAACGCTGAAAATGGCCGGCAGCATCAGGCTGATGATCCGTTTAACGCCCGGATCATCAAAGCCCAGCCTTAGCCGAGGCATCAAGCCCAATCGCATCAACGAAGGGAACTGAAACAGCAACTGCACGATGCCTGCGGCAAAAACGCCCCAGGCTAATGCGGTAACCGGTTCCTCCATGACCGGCGCAAGCCAGATGGCGGCGGCAATCATGCAGATATTCAGGAAGACCGGCGTTAATGCGGGAACGGCAAATCGTCCGTGCGCATTTAAAATACCGCCGGCGAAAGCCACCAACGCAATAAAAAACAAGTACGGAAAGGTGATCTGTAACAGTTGCACAGACAGTTCGTATTGAGTTCCCTGCCACATGAAACCGGGAGCCAGCAGCATGATCAACACTGGAGCCGCAACTATGCCGATCACGGTAATCAGCGCCAGAAATACCGATAGGGTTCCGGCCGTCTTGTCGATAAGTTTTTTTAATTCGGCCTTGCTGCCGCGCTCTTTGTAATCGGACAATACCGGTACAAAAGCGTGCGCGAAAGCGCCCTCGGCAAATAGGCGGCGCAGGAAATTGGGAATCTTGAATGCGACAAAAAACGCGTCTGTTGCCAAGTTCACACCAAAAATATGGGCGATCAGCATATCCCGGATAAACCCGAGAATGCGTGAAATCAAGGTCATGCTGCCGACCACGACGGTCGATTTGAAAAGCTGCCTGCTCAATGCTGCTCCTACTACCGGACGTTAAAATTGTTTGACAATAATATCATTTATAATGATAATGCAGGGCTTATTTAACTTACCACAAGAATCGAGAAACTATGGCTAATACAGCACAAGCTAAAAAGCGTGCGCGACAAGCGGAAAAAAGCCGTATTCGCAACGCAGGACAACGTAGCAACTTACGCACATTTATCAAAAAAATCATTGCCGCAGTTAAGCTTGGCGACAAAGAAAAAGCGCAAGCCGCCTACAACACTGCTGTTCCGATTATCGATTCAGCTGTTACCAAAGGCATTATTCACAAGAATAAAGCCGCACGCGGTAAAAGCAGACTAAATGCAAAAGTAAAAGCTATCGCTTAATTGCTTTAGTTTTACTCCATAAAAAAGGCCGAACTCTCTGGAGTTACGGCCTTTTTTATTGGGCTTTTTATTACGCTGAAGAAGCTCTTCTTTAGAAAGTATAAACCTTTTTAAATTATTATTCTCTCACCGGTTTTTTATCCAGCTTTCTTTGCAATGTGCGCCTGTGCATGTTTAACGCTCTGGCGGCAGCCGAAATATTACCGTCGTGCTGCATCAGTACTTTTTGCAGATGCTCCCATTCCAGACGTTTTACAGATAACGGGTTCTCGCTAATCGAAACCGACGAGTCGCCTTCATTTTTATGCAAAGCATTAACAATTTCATCCGCATTGGCCGGCTTGGTTAAATAATGGGTTGCCCCCAGTTTTATCGCTTCGACCGCGGTAGCAATACTGGCAAAGCCGGTTAACATGACGCACGTAGTGTTATCATCCAAAGAGATCAATTTTTTCACCAGCTCCAGCCCTGACTCAGGCCCGATACGCAGATCAATCACCGCATATTCAGGTAAATAGCGTTCGGCAAATGCTATGCCGGTTTTAACATCGTTAGCGACCAATACCTCATAATTTCTTTTTTCCAAGGCGCTCTTTAGGACCTTAGAAAAAGTCTCATCATCATCCACCAGCAACAGCCGTGGTTTATCCGTTTCCTGAGTTGTCATTTTCGTTCTCTGTATTTAAAAGAGGGAGCGTAATTTCCACACAGGCTCCGCCCGATTCGCTATTGTAAAGGCTAATTTTACCGCCTAAACGATTAATCGTGGAATAGGCTAAAAATAACCCTACACCCAAGCCGTGTTTTTTACTGATCACGGGTTGCTTACCGGCAAAATCGATGAGTTCCGGCGGTAGGCCGGGGCCAAAGTCCCTAATTTTAATAACGGCGTAATTTAAATCCCAGGTCGCATGGAATTCGACACCCTTTTCAGGCGGAGACGCCTCAGCGGCATTATTCAGAATATTAATAATCGAGTGAGTCAGCGTGAGTTCGGCGATAATTTTTGCCTGCATTGCGACTTCAGGATTGATAAAAAAGCATAACTTCGCCAAAGGCTTATGAGTGCGCCATTGGTTGATTACTTCGTCAATATAATCGGTCAGCAGCATAACACTACCGGATTCAGCGCGCATCTCTCCGGCAGACGCTGACATCACTGATAGCGCTGTTTTGCAGCGGTCGATCTGTTGCTGCATAATCAGTAATTTCTCATGCAGATCAGGGAATCGATGACTTGGATACTCCTGTTCAAGCTCATGAGTCACAATAGCAATAGTGCCCAACGGTGTCCCCATATCGTGAGCGGCACTGGCCGCTAAGGTACCCAATGCAACAACACGCTCATCCCTTAACGCATTTTCCCGCGCTTCAGCCAGATTCCGTTCTTGCGTCTTTAGCGTTTTAGCCAACTCAACCACAAAGAATGCAACTAAGCCGGCACTGAATACAAAGCCGAACCACATACCAAAAATGTGCAGATTAAAATAATGGCTGTCACTCATGGCATGAACTTGCCGTAACAATTCATAATTTTTTACGTCGGAGTACTGCATTTCCGAGCGGGGCATGTGGGGCTCTATCGACGGCAGAGGAATATTGTAGGCCATTAATGCCGTATACATGGACGTGGTCAAAATCACCATATACCAAGCATAAGATTGATGAAGCATGATGGCCGTAATAATGAGAGGCAATAAAAACACCCAAGTGATAGGGTTTGACGCACCTCCCGTCAGATAAAGCAATGCCGCAATACTAAACACATCAATGACTAACTGGGAAAATATCTCCAATTCCGTAACGGGATCATCTGTCTTTAAACGCATTGAGGTATAAATATTAACCACGCCTATAGACAATACCACTAGCCAAAGTTGCTGCTCCGGCAGCCGAATATTAAGACCGTATACTGACAAAACAATGAGTATAACTTCGCTGAGTATCATCAAATTTCTGAGGATAAACAGCCACTTCAGGTTTTGTCGAGCAGAAAATTCTGACTTAGGTGCGGCGTATGAAAGCATTTTATAAAGGCAGTGTGAAAATAGAAATAACCCAAATAAGAAATTAGGTTATTTAAATATATTATTAGGATCTTAATTAAAATTAAACAATAATTAAACTGCGACAATATGTCACATTTTCTGTTGCATTATTTATTGATATTATATATTTAACTTTTAAAGCTCTTGTAGAGCATCATAGCTGAAAAGTTGCGTCATATTCTTCCTAAATATTTTCAAGGCGATTTTCTAAATCGCCTTTTTTTTGTCTTGTATAATCAAAGACTAATCAAAAACTACGCCTAATCCCCCTAAGCCGCAATAACCCGTCGGATTTTTAGCCAGATATTGCTGATGCATATCCTCGGCATAATAAAACTCATTTGCCGGCATAATCTCGGTAGTTATTTGCTTAAACCCTGCCTGGGTAAGTTGCTGCTGGTAATATTGTTTTGATTCAAGCGCTTCATTCAACTGTTGCCGGGTATAAGTATAAATTCCGGACCTGTATTGCGTACCGATATCATTGCCTTGTCTCATACCCTGCGTTGGGTCATGAGATTCCCAGAAAACCCGGAGTAATTCGCGGTATGAAATAATGACCGGATCATAAATAACTTTAACAGCCTCAGCATGACCGGTTAAACCCGTGCATAATTCCTGATAGGTCGGGTTAGGCGTGTAGCCGCCGGTATAGCCGGCTGCGGTGCTAAATACGCCCGGACATTGCCAGAATTTTCGTTCCGCCCCCCAGAAGCAGCCCATCGCGAACAAAGCCTGTTCCATATTTTCCGGAAACGGTGGAACTATTGGATTACCTGTTACAAAATGCCTGTTTGTAACCGGCATTGGCGTGTTTCTGCCCGGCAAAGCTTCTTTAGGATCGGGCAAGGTAAGTTTTTTTGATGAAAAAATCATAGCCTGTGGTATTTTTATGAAGCTGTTAGGTTAAGGATTATTATGATCCTGATGCCCAAAAATGCACGACTTTTTTAACTGGAGAGACATGATAGAGCAAGATACATTACGCCGTTTTTTATTTGAAGAGCTGGGCGTTCGCGGAGAATGGGTCAAATTAACTAACAGCTGGCAAACAGCAAAACTTCATCAGCGCGGATCTGAAAACATGCAGCAGCAGCTGGGACAAGCCTTATCGGCCGTAGTTATGCTGTCTGCAACCGTCAAATTTAAAGGGTCGATGATTCTTCAAGCCCAAGGTAATGGCGACATTAAGACATTGGTTGCACAGGCAACGGATCAGCGAAAAATACGAGGCTTGGTAAGGGGCCAGGAAAATGCAAACACCGCTTCATTGGAAAATATGTTCGGCCAAGGACGACTGGTGTTAACCATTGAAACGGAAAACGGCGCGGCTTATCAAGGTATTGTTCCGCTCCAAGGCAGTAATCTGGCCGATGCCCTGCAAACGTATTTCGAGCAATCCGAGCAGCTTAAGACCCGTTTGTGGTTATTTGCCAATGCCACTCAGGCTGTAGGATTATTGCTACAGGAGTTACCTGCCCAGGGCAATCATGAGGCCGACTGGGAGCATCTCGAAATATTGGCAAATACCGTAACCGAGCAGGAATTGTTCGATCTGACTTGCGAACAGCTGCTATACAGATTATTCAATCAGGAAAAAGTCAGACTGTTTGACCCGGAGCCGGTTGAATTTAGCTGCGTCTGTTCACGGTCAAACATTGAAAAAACATTATTTGCCATGGGACGGACTGATTTGGAAGAAATTCTAGCGGAACGGGGTTCTATTGAAGTAACCTGCGAATTCTGTGATAGACAATACCACTTTGATAAAGTTGATGTGGAGAATATCCTGTCTCAGGAAAGTACTCTTCCAGAATCCACAACAAGGCATTAATAAATTCTATGAAAACCGGAATAATTAAACGAAGTCTTCGCGTTGTTTTGTTGCTGGTCTTGGCAGGCTCATTGTCCGGTTGTATATACTGGATCCGGGCATATCAAGTTTACTTGCAAATGGATGAATTCGATCGCCACTTCTCTGTAGAGTCCAGCGATGAATTCACCTTATACTTCAAAGACCCCATTCTTTACAGCAAAGACTTTGTTTCTTTATCCAAACTTTATGCCAGCCAAGACGATCCTACACCGGAAGGCAGGCGCTGGCGATACTGGTTTCGCAAGGTTGACGGCAATAATCTGCTGATCAAGCCGGAAATAAAATTTTATTCGGATTTAAATTTTAACAAAGAAAATCGCTTGATTGCCTGGTCATTTTCTCCGCTTTTTCTGGCGATTGCCCCGCCCAAATTTCTAGAGGTTTCGTTACGTTCCATAGGCGGCGCTGAAATCGATAAAGACAAAAAACAGCTAAAAGCCAACTCCGCATTGCTGGATAAAATCTCTGAGGACTTACCCAGAAAACCGGCCGTTCTGGCGCAGTTGGGTGAGCCTTTTGAAATCAAGGATGAGGGGGAATTCGAGGTGTATATCTACCGTTTTCTGCTTGAAACCCATCGTATAGAAGCAGGTTATGAGGATCGCGCCTTAAACGAGGTTAAAATCAGCTTTGATAAAAAAACCCAAGAGCTGGTGAGAATGGCCGGGCGCTTCGCAGGACTCAAGGTCTCAATTAACTATCGAAAGTTTCTGAACGTTCCACAAGATGATCTCGCACAAAGCAAACCGGAATAATAGGCTTTCCTTTATCAATAAGACGTAAGCTTTAACTGACATCCATCTGCCAATCGCATCGTCATTTGCTGCCGCCTCACTTTTTGCTCTTTTCTTGAGACAATAAAAAAGGCTTAAGCATTAAATGCCTAAGCCTTTTTATGTCGGACAGGACGGCTACCTCCGCCCTGCAAGCTATGACTTATAGCTTTTCGGCATGTTTTTCCAGATATTCTGCAACACCGGCAGGGTTTGCGTTCATGCCTGCCGCGCCTTTTTGCCAGCCGGCCGGGCATACTTCGCCGTGTTCTTCATGGAATTGCAAAGCGTCAATCATACGCAGCAATTCATCCATATCGCGACCTAAAGGCAGATCGTTAACAACCTGATGACGAACCATACCGTTGCGGTCGATCAGGAAAGTACCGCGATAGGCCACGGCGGGCGCGCTTGCTTCAACATCATAATCTTTGCAGATAGAGTGCGATATATCCGCAGCCATTGTATAACGAACTGGACCGATACCGCCTTTATTGACGGGAGTGTTACGCCAGGCGTTATGGGTAAAATGAGAGTCTATAGATACGGCAATGACTTCAACATTACGGCTTTTGAATGCATCCATACGGTGATCTAAAGCGATCAGCTCACTTGGGCAAACAAACGTAAAATCCAATGGATAGAAAAACACTACCGCATACTTGCCGTTAGTGGCCTCAGAAAAACTAAACGAATCAACTATTTGTCCATCACCTAAAACGGCAGGAACTGTAAAATCAGGTGCTTGTTTACCGACTAATACGCTCATTGATTATCTCCAAATAAATAATGAAAAAACAAAAGACTGTTAATTTTAATGTTAGCCACTGACGCAGTGGATTGTTGAAATTGTACACTAGATTAGTCGGAAATAGCGAAATTGTTGTTATTTTTAGCTTGCTTTAATTTTAATTTTAGCCATAATTTGTCATCTATAGCTTACAATAGTGTCAGGGGATTACTCTATCCAGGCTTTTTTAAAGTCTGTCGCCCTAACTTGGCTGTTAAATTCATTTAGTTCACTTGTTTGATGGAATTCTATCATGGCAAAAAATAAACATATTACCGAGCCCGATGTGTTTGGTTTTCAGGTACGCATCGTAAGACGAGGCAAAGAAAGCAGTCGTTATTTCTCCCACAAATTATGGGGCAATAAAGGTAAATCTTTAAAAGCCGCAATTACTTGGCGAGATCAGATGCTGACCGTTTTAAAAGGCAGCAAGACGCGATTCCTTAAGCCGCCCAAAAACAAAACCACCACCGGCGTCACGGGCGTATCCAGAACGATCAAGTACGATCACCGTAAAGATAAAAGCTATCTTTGCTATACCGTATTCTGGGTCAGTAACGGTAAATCAAGAAATAAAACCTTTCAGGTTGGCAATGTCGATAAAGTAACGGCAGATGACGAGCTGCATGCGTTCCGCACCGCCAAACTATTCAGAAGTTGTTATGAATTTTCGATTGATAATGATCTTGAATTCTATGACAGCAAATTTGCAGGCTGGAAGAAAGTGCGCTTGTACGAAGACGAAAATTTGCACGCAGTAGCAATATAAACGAAGACTTCGCGTTAGAGGTCTTCAACGGACTTTTTGTGAAAGCAAAACCCTGATCTTCATATATTAAGCAGTTTCGTTAACTAATAGAAATTCGTTATTTGCCCCGTTAAAGCTCGATACGAATGCCCAGCTCAATGACGCGCTCAACGGGAATTTTGAAAAATTCAATCGCGCTTGAAGCATTGTGAAATAAAAATCTGAATATGGGTCTGCGCCATTTAGGCATGAGACTTTTTTTCCTAAAAGAGACCCTTTCACTACCGATAAAAAACGATGTCTGATTGAAATCGATGTTTAAGCCTTCTTGAGCGCAGAGATCTAAAGCTTGTCTCACATCAGGATTTTGCATAAAACCATAATAAAGTTTAACGCGATAAAAATTGTTATCCTTGCCGAATGAGCGGATTTTGATCCGGTGCGCCACATCCACGTAGGGCTCATCCTTGGTGACAATGGTTAACACCATGATTTGCTCATGCAAGACATGGTTATGTTCAAAATTGTGCAAAAATACCTGCGGCACACCATGCAGGCTTTTAGCCAGATAAATAGCCGAGCCTTTAACAATTGCGGCTTGGCGGCTTATTATCTTATCTTCCAGGTCCTCAAACAGCACGCGCCTCTCATCCATATATTCCGCCAGCAAGGCACGACCTTGAATCCAAGTTGTCATCATCAAAAACAGCACAATCCCGATAACCAAAGGCAGCCAGCCACCGGTCGGTATCTTTAAACTATTAGAAGAAAGAAACAGAAAATCTACGGTTAGGAAAATTGTCAGAAAAATAATACTGGCCGATTTTTTCCATTGCCAGATCCCTTTAATGACGATAAACGCCAACAGCGTATCGACAATCATGGTGCCGGTCACGGCAATGCCATAAGCGGAAGCCAACGCCGAGGACGTATGGAAACTCAGCACCACCACAAATACCGAAACCATCAATAACCAGTTGATTGCAGGAATATACACTTGTCCCATTTCCCGGCCCGAGGTATGCAAGATATTCATGCGCGGGCAGTAGCCAAGCTGTATTGCCTGCCTTGTGACCGAGAACGCCCCGGATATGACGGCTTGGGAGGCAATAACGGATGCCAGTGTCGCCAAAATCAGCAGCGGATACATCGCCCAAGTCGGCGCCATTAAATAGAATGGATTTTTTACCGCCTCAGGATGCTCAAGCAGTAACGCTCCCTGTCCGAAATAGTTCAGCAATAAGGCTGGAAAAACAAAGCTGAACCAGGCATAACGGATGGGCCTTAAACCGAAATGTCCCATATCCGCATAAAGCGCTTCGGCGCCAGTGATGACCAGAACCACGGCCCCCATAATTAAAAATCCGTGCCAGCCGATCTCATACAATAAATGAATCGCGTAATAAGGGTTAATTGCGATTAACACACCGGGCGCATGAAAAATATTGATAAGCCCCAAAATACCTAAAATGCCAAACCATAGGCACATGATAGGCGAGAACATTTTCCCTACCGCCCCCGTACCTCTGGCCTGCACAATAAAAAGCGCGCTAAGCACCGAAATAGCAATCGGCAATACATAATGGCTTAACTTGGGCGCAATTACCTGCAAGCCTTCGACCGCGCTTAATACCGATATTGCCGGGGTAATGATGCTGTCGCCGTAAAACAAAGCGGCGCCGAGTAAACCGATGGTAATGATAAAGCGTGCTTTTTGTGGATTGTCTTTAGCGCTTTGCAATGCTAAAGACATCAGCGCCATAATGCCGCCCTCACCTTTATTATTAGCGCGCATAATAAAGATTGCGTATTTGGTTGTTACAACCAGAATTAATGCCCAGAAAATCAGCGACAGTACGCCTAGCACATGAAGCTTATCAATCGGCAAATGACTGCCAAAGACTTCCTTAACGGCGTATAAAGGACTGGTGCCGATATCGCCGAACACCACGCCGATTGCACTAAGCGCTAAAACGGTTGTTTGTTGTTTGGAATGGCTCGGTGAATTCAGCGACATAGTAGATATTGAATTAAGTTAATGAATCGACGAGGCTCATATCCAATGCAAGACCTCGAATTGCAGATACCAGAAGACAAAAGAGCCTAAAAAGTTGGCCAATACTGCCGGCAGAAACCGTAAGTGCGTCGCAAAAGTATAACTTTTGTCGATGGACATCACCATGACTCCCGCCGATGAACCCACGACAGTCAAGCTACCGCCGATGCCAACCATCATCGCGTTCAACATCCATTGCTCAACGCCCAAGTTGGGGTTCGACATAATGGCCGCCGCTTCGAGCAGGTTATTGTCGATACAGCTGGACACCATACCTAAAATAAAGTTGACCCAGGTCGGCTCCAGGACTTCGTAGAGCTCGCGTACATACGACAGCCAGCCGACATGGTTGAGTGCCGCCATGCCGGTGATAATGCCGATGTAATACATTAAAGTTGCCCATTCAACTTTCTGTAGCTGGACGTCCAGGTTAATCTCAACATTACATAACCTTGTTTTTAATATCCAAATATACATTGCCACCAAACCCAAACCGCTACCCAACGCGAACTCAATATCGACATGCAGCACCATATTCAGTACCACCGCTCCGATAATCGCGAAGGCGCATACGAATGCAAGACTAAGCCCGCCGGGTTTGATGCTTTCTGCGGCTGTATTGGGCTTAAGCAACGTGTCCGTGTCGAGTTTTTTCAGGTAGAACAGATCCAGCACCAAGGCGCTTAGCAACCAGCCAAAAATCGCTGCCGGAAACAACATCAGCAAGTCGGTCATGTCGACTTTACCAGCCAATATCACCATCAAGCTGGTCGAAGTGCCGATAAACCAAACGCCGCTATTAGACGAGATAATCGTATTGCACAATACCAAATGGGTATAGCGGGGATTTTCTGAAACTCTGCTGATAGCTTTACCGAATATCATGGTAGTGGTTAAGCTGCTGATAAAAGGACTCAACAACGCGCACAGTAAGCCCATCACCCAAAACAAACCTCTTGCGCCCAAGCCCCTATTCATTAATGCCTGATTCATGGCCGAGAAGACGTTGCGCTCGTTGAGAATCTCAACAATCATCCACATAAAAGCCATAAACGCAATCAACCCGAACAGTGATTCTTTGGTTGCTGCCTGCATTGCAATCAAGGGCTTGAACCTCTCCGGATCGTCGCCGCTGAACCAGTAATAAATACCGATAATGGCTACTGTGGACATCATCATCAAAGCAGGCTTGAATTTGTCCATCGCTAACTGGACTTCGAAGATAATCATCGCCAGGCCGATAACGAACACGCTCAACACGATGAGTCCAACTGGCGAGAAAGGGAGAATGGTGACAGGCATAGAGTTCTCGAACAAAAGTCAAAAGTTGGATATTTTAAATGCACATCCAGTCGATGGGCAAACAGCCCTTGCGCGATGCGGCTAAATTTCCCAGCCCATACACAGCTAATTAATGACAGCGCCACCCATCACGCACATCGTTTGAAAATTAGACTAAAAGTCTTAGCTAATCAATGAGTGAACTGTATACAGAGTATACAAAGCATTAACAATGCCACGAAGAATACGGTGCTTCTCTCGTTTCTTCGTGGCTTTACGTGAAGAGCGCGCTACTGCTTTTCAGTCACGAACGCTATTTTAGTAAGCCCGGCATGCTGTACGGTTGCCATGACTTCGGCGACTTTTGAATAAACGACATTTTGATCCGCATATAAATGCAAGCCAATTTCAGGATTTTTTACAAGCTCAGCTTTCAACGCTGCTTCCAGTGCGGCCAAATCGGCTATGGGCAGTTTGTTCAGGGATATAACCCCTTGCGCATCGACACCCAATTGCAACGGTTGCTCTTTCGTGTCCGCCGTAGTCTCGGCGGTTTTCGGCAGGGTTACATGCACGGATTGCGTCAGTAACGGCGCGGTCACCAGTAAAATAATCACCAGCACCAGCATCACATCGACCAGCGGCGTAACGTTAATTTCGCTCAGCGCGCCTTCGTCTTCCGATTGCGGTTTAAAGGCCATGTCTACTCCTTACCGCTAGCGTTCGCGCTTGGGGTGATATGCAAAAAACTGGTGACAAAATTTTCCAGGCCGGCACGTTGCTGTTTGACCTGACGCAGGAAAAAGTTATACGCCAGCACCGCAGGTACCGCGACCGCGATACCGATGGCGGTCGCGACCAAGGCATCGCCGATCGGGCCTGCAACGATATCCAGACTAGTCGAACCGCTGGCGGTAATCTCATGCATCGCATGCATGATGCCCAGCACCGTACCGAACAAGCCGACGAAAGGCGCGGTGCTGCCGATGCTGGCCAGCATGGTTAGACCGCCTTCCATGCAGTGCTGCTCTTTCTGCATTTGCACCAGTAGCGAATGCTCCAGTTGCTCAGCCGGAATGCCGCGAAATTTAAGGCTCTTGCCGGCAGACTGCTGACTTTCGTCCATCCATGTAAACCCTTGTCGGGCGATTCGCGCTTGAGGGCCTCTGGCTAACTCTGCGGGCAGGGTTTTTGCCTGCTCCAGAGTAGGAGCATCCCAAAATGCCTGGTTAAAGCGCCGGTTATAATAATTGTTCTTTGTGAACTGCCAGATTTTGAAAAAAATCACTGTCCAGGTAGCTACCGAAAAAATCAATAAAGTATACAAAGTACCGTCGATAATAACGGCGGGTGAAATATGATGGGGCATTCCCCTCTCCTTATTTAATAATTAAAAATGAAATCCTGGCCGCAACCATTAAGCTGATTAGCCCTGGCAGGGCCAATGCAAACCTAATAAAGTTGCAAACCGATTATTGTGTTAATTTAAATTGCAGCGTCTGCACAGCGCGCTGCTCAACCGCTACACCGTTAACTGTCTTTTCTTTAAAGGTCCATTGATTAATGGCCTTCAATGCAGCATCGTCAAAGATTTCGGGGGGCTCCGCTTCAACAACTACCGCATTTTCAACTTCACCGCTGGTAGTAATAGTGAATTCGATTTTCACCCAACCCTCGATATGACGACTAGCAGCCCTGGCCGGATATTTCGGCGGAACCCGTTCCAACGGAACGACACCGGTGCTGATCCTCGGCTCACTCTTCACTACTGCCGCTGGAGCAGGCCGACTGACTGGTTGCGGCGTTGAAACTGCGGGAGCCGGCGCAGGATTAGAAGGCGCGGGCTTCTCTTCAGCAACCGCTTGCGGTTTCGGTAATTCCGCCTGCTTAGGCACAACCGGCGCTTTTTTCTTGACCGGCTGTTTGACCGGCTGTTTTTTCGGCGGCTCAGGTTTTGGCGGCACGGGTTTTGGTGGCGCCGGCGGAGTAATTTCGGCTTTTTGTGTAGGCGCAGAAACCAGCGAGACCTCCATGACCATCAGCGATGGGGTTTTAGGTTGCTCGCTTGGTTTCAGCAGCCAAACCACAGCCCCGATATGCAACAACAGCACTAAAATTAACAGTAACCCGCCCATAAAGCGTGAGTTTTCTTCTCCGCTTAAAGCTGTAAATAAGGATGGCTTTTCTTGCATTAACGCACTCGCCTCTTCATTCGAGGACTTTAAATTCCGGCCGGCCAAACCGCCCTCATCACTGTTAAATAAAAACATAGGAATATTACCTTTAAACATCGATAGTGCATCTGTTATGTCCAGATTCCGGGCAACGCCGTATTTTTCTTGGCACGGTCACGATAATAATTACAGAACTTCAAGTTCTAAATAGATTGAGGTTGTTTCAGAAATTTAACTCTTACAAACTGCCAAACCATTGGCATGAACGACACGAAAACAATGCCTAAAACAATCTTTTCGAAATTGTGTTTGACCCATTCATTTGAACCGAGAAAATATCCTGCCAAGGTTATGCTGCTAACCCATAATGTCGCGCCGATAATGCAAAAAATGATGTATTTTGTGTATTTCATGCTGCCCGCACCGGCCACAAAAGGAGCAATGGTGCGAATGATCGGCACGAAGCGCGCCATGATAACGGCTTTTCCGCCATGTTTCTCGTAAAAATCTTCGGTTTGGGTAATGTATTCGCGTTTAAAAAACAAAATTTGCTCACGGGATTTCACGAGCTTACTGAAACGCTTGCCGACAAAATGATTGACATTGTCGCCCAGCAAAGCCGCGCCGATCAGCAGCGGAATAATAATTTGAATATCCAGTTTTCCCGTCGATGACGCCAGCAGACCTACGGCAAACAGCAATGAATCGCCGGGGAGCAGCGGCATGATGATTAAGCCGGTTTCAACAAAGATTATCGCAACCAGAATCCCGTAGGTGAGCATCTCGTAATGCGCCAGAAAATCTTGCAATGTTGTCAGCGGGTCTTTCAGCAAGTGCAATAAAAAGTAAACAATTTCCATAAGGGTCAGTTTTATGTTGTTAAATTGGGCATCATAAAGCATGGGCTTCATACTTTGCCGACTATTTATTATCCATCAATTTTAAACGGTATTTTATGGCCTTCCGAATTGCTTGCGTAGGATGGGTACCACTATTTATCATCAATCGATATTAAACCGTAATCTTGCTGCTGTGTTTTCCAGGAAAGGTAGGTCTTCTGCCCGTCACTGATCAGAAACGGCTGATCGCCGGATTTGGCGGTTTGGGCAATTACTCCCGGTTTTGACCAAGTCTTGCCATTGTCGGCGGATTTCATCAGCTTGATGACATTATTGGTGCCGTCGAATTCCTGCCAAACCACTTTGACCTTCGCCCCTAAAGCCAGTACGTGCGGATGGCCTGCGCCTTCCTTAGCGAAATTAACCGGCGCGGAAAAATGCCGCCCTGAATCGGTCGAGTAGGCATAAAACAGACCTGGATTGGCGGGAGAACCGCTGAACCATACCGCATGGTAAATGCCGGAATCGGAAATCGACAGGCCGGGGCCGTGATGCGGGCAGGCATCGATTTTCCAATTGTCCCGGCCTAAGCGCTGAGTATCGCCGGGAGTGTTCCAATCATTGAATTTAACCAGCCCATGATCGCGTATGCCGCCTTCGAAAACATGCCGCCAGGTGATGACCGGCGTGTTATCCGGCGCTATCGCAGTATCCAGCCGGCAACACTGGCAGGTATGCGTGGCGATTCTTTTATTCGGATAAAAATGCTCACCGCCATCGTTTGACCAGCTGTAATACAGCGACGTTCCATCAAATTTCTTGCCGGCTTTTTTGGCTTCTTCAACATCGCGGGCATCCAGCCAGGCGATAAAGATTTCGCCGTTTTTGCCGACCGCCATGCTGTCGAAGCGGTGGCCGATGTTATCCCGATTATCGTTGACGGTAACCGGCGCGGAAAAATGCCGGCCCTCGTCAGTCGAACGGCTAAAACGGATATGGCCGCTATGATGGCCTTCCAGTTTCTGCGTCCAGGTTAAATAAATGTTGCCTTTTGCATCCAGCTTTATTTTCGGACGGTATTCGCCTTTGGCTTCGATCTTCTCTGCATTGGCATTGACCATCACCGGCGCGGTAAAGCTTTGCCCTTTATCGCCGGATAATTGCACATAGACATGATCCTTGTTTGCCCAGGTGATCCATAACCCGCCCTTGCCGTCAAAAGCGGCGCTGATCGTTTCCGCGCATTGGTTTGAAGGCTGCGCACTGGCATTAGCGCAAGCGCTTTTGGCCTCGTTGACATTATGTTGCTTGGCATCGTCCGCGGTTGCTAACGCCGGGCCGTTTGCACAGCCCGAGACGGCCAGCGTTGCAAGAAATAGAAATGGGGTTATGAATTTCATGGGTTACACCAAATTAAAGAGTCGATCCGGATTATAAAGAAAAACGGCGGCAATATCTTTCCAACCTTTATGCAGCAAAGCCGGACTCTCAACAAGCCCGGCTTTGTTTTTCTTATAGTTAAGCCATTAATAATTGTACTTTAACTCGGCAAAGTAAGTGCGCGATGGGAACGGATGGAATAACCAGACCTGCTGGTCGTTGACGTTATCAATACCTGCCGAAGCACTAAACTGTTTGGTGAGTTGATATTTGGCTTTCAAATCGACAATGAAATAGGCATCGCCGCCACCGCCGTATGTCTCCGGATTGATGTCGCTGTTATTCAGCTGACTGAATTGCGCGCTGCTGTAGCGGCCGCTGACCGAAGTGGTCAGCTTGTCAGTCGGGCGATAGGCAACGGTTGCACTGGCGCGCCACTCGGGAACCCTGGGCTGGCGTTTGCCGGTTGAGGGCTGATTGGCATTGGGATTAGCAGTAGTAGCACCTGCTCGAGCAGCAGCCGCATCTGCTGCCCCGTTCTCGGTAATTCTGGAATCGGTCCAAGTGGCGGTACCGTATAGATCAAGCCCTTGTATTCCAACATCGCTGGCTTCGCCCGCGAATTCAACGCCGTAAGTTTGAATTTCATCAACATTTGAAGGCGTACTGGAAATAGCCCCGGTAGATAGAATGGTTTGCTGAGAAAAAATAGCATCCTTTATGCGCTCCTGGAACAAGCTCAACCGCAATTTGCCTTGGTCGAGGAAATATTCCCCGGAAAGTTCAGAAGATAGCGCCTCTTCGGGCTTTAGATTGGGGTTTCCATTAACAATGGTTGGTACTCCGCCCACAGTCGTCGTAGTGGTTTGGAATAACTCGGTCACGGTAGCAAAACGATAAGCCTGGCCTACAGCTAAACCTGTTTGTACGCGATCCATAGGTTTCCAGGTCAACTTGGCCTTGGGCGAAAACTCCAGTTCACTTCGATCTTTTTGATTGAGCGTTCTGAGCGCTCCGCCTACGGTAGCCGCATTATAGCCATCGTAGGCTTGCCAGTTTTCCAGGCGGCCACCGAGTGTCAGGTTCCAATCCTTGTCAAAGTCCCAGGAGTCTTGCGCCCAATAACCTTCGGTCTGGGTCTTGCCTTGCGAATCAGTAAAGATGCTGCCGGTATCGCTGGACTGCCAGTTGGTCACGTTATAAACGGGGTTATCCAGATTATATAAATCATGGTGAAAACCAAAGCTCACTTCGTGCTTGCCCAGCAGATCAACGCCGGGACGCCATATACCTTTGGCATCGGCGGTATGCCAGCCGGTTCCGGTTAAGCTGGTCACTCTGCCGGTTCCGTTGTTAGCGGCCTGCGCAGGCGTTTGTGTCGAGGTGCGGCTCAGATCCGTGCCGTATTCAACGACACTGCCGGCCAAATCCCAATCGAATACGCCGCCGGTAGTGGATTTAAGATTCATGCCATGCGACCAGTGCATTTGTTCGGCTCGGGTTTCTGCGAAAAGAGGAGCAACGCCACCAGTTCCGCCAAGATTATATAATTTTCCGCCAATATTGACGTTACCGCTATTGATCACATTACCCGCGCTATCACGCAAAAAGCTGTTGAATCCGGCGTTATTGTCATTCTGCCATAGACCCAGCGTATAGGCCCCATGAATGGTCGGGGTGAAATCATAGCCCAATTTCCATTTGAAATTGTCCTGCACTGTGTGATTGAGCGCGGACTCGCCCAGCACTTGAGCATCACGCCCGTACGGATTTGAATTCGCAATGGCTCCTGTTACCGGCGTACCTGCGACTGAGTTGGCGGTTGGCACAATAGGATTCACAAAAGCGATAGGCTGGCTGTGACTATCCAGATGACTGACGTCAAAACGGAATGACAAATCCTTGTAACGATCACCGACATTAAATGAATATTCCTGGCTGTCGAAAGTCTTTTTCTTGCCGTAGAAACTGTAATCCTGCCAAGTCGATCTTATATCGCCGCCGGCCTCGAACTTTTCCGGCATACGGGTAGCGATATCAATCACGCCGCCGATCGAATTGCCTGAATGCGCAGCCGAAAACGGCCCGTACATCACATCCACCCGTTCAATTTCCGAAGGCGACACCATGTTCCAGCGCGGTGAGCCGGTATTGCCGTTGTTATTGCCCAGCAAAGAGGACAGCAGGATGCCGTCGGCATAAATCAGGCCGCGGGCGCTTTGGCTGGTGCCGGAAGTACGCCAGCCCACCGGCGCATTGGTATCGCCGATATAGCGTTTGCGCACCTGGATGCTGGGCAGGTATTTAACAGTATCCTCGGCAGTCATGGCATTGATGGTGCTGTCGATTTTTTCGCTGCTAACGCTTTCTGTCGTTGCCGGAAGCTTGTATGTTTCCTTGGCAGTAGGCTTTATTTTTTCCGTTACCGTCATATCTGCCATCACCGCTTTGGATTTGTCGGCAGCGGCTTTTTTCCCATCAACGTTTTGCTTGCTTTCAGCCGCAGCCAAAGGGCTGGTTAAAATCAGCATGCAGATTAAAGCGCGTTTGGGGTCAAGCGGATATGGCGGTTTGGAATGTGTCATAGAGTCCTCGTAAATTTATTATTATTTGGATGCTGCATTTGAAGAATGCTCATCCAGGTACTGATCAATAAGCTATTTTACACGTTGCGGTTAATATTTCAGCGATGCAGGTTGGGCTGTTGCCGTTTCAGCCCAACGTTTACAACTGCTAACCTTAATTAATAGTCCAGAGCCACCTTCACATAAAAAGTGCGTTGCGGATAAGGATGGTTTTCATAGGCGTTGACATCAAAAACATTATCAATCCCCGCTGATAAAGTGCTCTTCAGGTGGGGATGCAGCTTCAGATGATAATTGGTCTTAAGGTCCACAAAAGTGGATTCATCAGTACCGCCGTAAACATTAGCTTCGGTGTCTCTGTTATCCAGCTGCTGGAATGAATCGCTACGATAACGGACACTTACGGACGAATCCCAGACCGGCATTATATGATAAGTTAACGATGCGTTGGCTTGCAGCTTAGGCAGGCGATCCCATTGACTGCCGACAAGAGCGGTATTTCTTGAGTTTTTGCTGATGTGTTTGTCGATAAATGTACCGTTCAGCATCAGGTCTACAGGCAGTTCGAAGATTTCGTTCTGCTGGAAGGTCAAGTCTACGCCAACAGCTTCGGTTTGCTCAATGGGCAAGAAAGTGGTGACTTGTCGATTGTTAATGTTTTGCAGGGTATTGGCTATTTCATCATTGATTTTGTCATAAAAGAAATTGGCGCGGACATACCCCCTGGGAATATCGTACTGCGTCATGAAGTTATGGAAGTAGCCGTTTTCCGGTCCCAAACCAGGCGCGGAAATACTTAAACTATTAAGACGCGATACGCTGGCGAACAGTTCTTCTGCAATCGGAAACCGATAAGCTTTGGAAAACGAGTAGCGGAATGTCCAGGCATCCGGTGAAAATTCCAGCGATGCTTTAGGCGAAACACGGGAAGCATCACGGTCGGCATAGTTCTGAATATTGTTGGTTGCGCCAAAAGTGCGTACATGGCCATCAATAGATTGCCAATGATCCAGTCTCGCCCCGGCCATCACGCTCCAATCCGGCATAAAGCGCCATTCCAGTTGGGAAAATCCGCTGTTGATTTGGGTTTGGCCGCCGCTATCGGATGTGTAAGTATCTTTGCTTTGCGCCAGATAATTGTTGCTGTCATAAACATCCAAATTCAAGCTTGCGTGGTTAAACTGATAGCCGCCCATGAAAGAAAGGTTATCGCGATCCAGAAACTTGTCGGTAGCCAATTTCAGGTCATAAGCCGCCCACCATGCATCGACATCGGTCACCTGTCCTCTGTTTTGGTTCCTGGGATGGTTGGGGTTCAGGTTGGAAGTGACAGACCTGTCCTTGAACGCATCGTAATAACTGGCGGTGGTATCGATGCGCCAATTGTCGGAGACTTTGCCTTTCAGATTAAGTCCGTAATTTAATGCGTTACGCTCCGACTCCCCGACTGAAAAAGCCGAACCGGGAACTGCAAATGTATTTCCCGTTTGTCTATAAACGCCACCATTAGCCAGGGTATTGCTTGACAATCCAGACGTTGTGGCCCCGCCCCATAAGGTATTGCCTGAAGCATTCTTTAATAAGCTTAACGGGTCATCCGTTTTGCCCGCGCGTTCTTCATAGGCAATGGTGAACAGGCCTTTCAGGTCGTCGGTAAAGTCGTAGCCTAATTTGGCTTTGTATAAATCTGTTGTTTGCTGCGCGACGCCGTCGTCGCCAAAATAAACACCGGGTACACCGGTGGGCTGGTTTTCAAATTGTCCTCCTGTGACTGCTGTTCCACCGGCGCCTGAAATTGCGGCGGTACGAGGCGTCTGCGGCTGCCCTTCATTTTCAAAATGATTATAAGAGCCGAATATGCTGAATTTATCAAACTTGTCGCCCGCTGAAAGATTGGTTTTAAAACCGGTGAGCAATTCATTGCGTCCGCCGCGATGCATATCCTGGAAGATGCCCATCGCATCCAGGTGAGCTTCAAATTTTTCCGGCATCCGGGTAGTCAGGTTAACCACGCCGCCAAACGATGCCCCACCGTATTGCGCGGAAAACGGCCCGTAAAGTACTTCCGAATATTCGACTTCGCTGGGAGACACCATCGACCATCTGGGCGCGCCGTTAAATGAGGTGCGTAAAGGATTGTGCAACGGCATGCCGTCTGCATAAACCGAAGTGTGCGCTGACTGGAAGGAGTTTGATGTGCGTATGCCTAGAGTGCCGTTGGGATCGCCAATAAAGCGTTTGCGAATCAACACGCCCGGAGCATATCTGACCGTATCCTCAACCGTTGTGGCGTTAACTTTCGTTTCAACATCCGCCTTATCAATCGTATAGGTCGGCGTTGCCTTGGCGGTATCCGGAAACGTTCTATCAATCGAAGTCCCGTAAGTGACCATATCCGCGCCCTGATATGTGTCGTTTTTTGCCTGGGCCTGTTTATCTGTATTTTTAGTCTTGGTTGGTTCAGCCGCAACTCCGCAGCCTAAATACGTCATTCCCAGCAATAGCAGATATTTTTTCATTTTTATTTTTATAGTTAGGGATGGTCTGTTCATGTGAGCACATTGCATGCCAAGCCACCGTTCCCGCGATGCTGCTATCTGCCAAAGCTACGGCCTTTGGCTTTTTAATTTTTAAGAATCAACCCCTTACTATTTACCTGTAAATCAGCTTCGCTTGCCATTATGCTCATACGCTTACCGTGTGCGCTCCCTAAGCTTTTATCAATCGCTGTGTTTTAACAAAAGTGAGTCATATGACCTATTTTAAATGTGTTAAATAACACAGTTTAATTAAGAAACAGACTTACTCCGCCGACCGCTAAGCCCCCCACTTCCAAACACGACTTAATAAAACGCCCGGTTTGCTTTCCTGCTGATCTAATTGGTATAAATTGGAAGTAGCTTGGTTTAACGCGCCAAGAACTCTAACAAAATAACTTTAAAATCGGTTAAAATAATTAACTCTGATAATAATCCTGCAACGGGTTGATAGCTTTCATGCATACAAAATATATTACTGATGACCTGAGAATTTGCGAGACTAAAGAAGTCATTGCACCGGTTCAGGTTCATACCGAAATGCCGATTAGCGAGACTGCGGCGCAAACAACTGCCCTGGCCAGGTTGGACATACATAAAGTACTGGCTGGGCTGGATGACCGACTGGTTGTTGTGGTCGGACCTTGCTCGATTCATGACCCGGTAGCGGCACTTGACTATGCCCGGCTTTTGAAAGCAGTTAAAGACGAGTTAATTGATGATTTGGTCATCGTAATGCGAGTCTACTTTGAGAAACCTCGCACCACGGTAGGCTGGAAAGGCCTGATTAACGACCCTGACCTGGATTCCAGCTTCAATATCAACAAGGGTCTGCGCATCGCCAGACGCTTGCTGCTGGATGTCAATGAAGCGGGCGTTCCTGCCGCAACCGAATACCTGGATCTAATCACGCCGCAATATGTTTCCGACCTGATAGCCTGGGGCGCAATCGGCGCCAGAACCACCGAAAGTCAGGGGCACCGCGAATTGGCTTCGGGCGTTTCCTGTCCTATCGGCTTTAAAAACTCTACCGACGGTACGATTAAAATCGCTATTGATGCGATAGGCGCGGCGATGAGTCCGCACCATTTTATTTCGCTGAATAAAGCCGGCCATTCGGCGATTTTTTCAACCACCGGCAATGAAGATGTGCATATCATTTTAAGAGGCGGCAATAATTGCCCTAACTATGATGCCGTCAGTGTAGAGCAGGTTGCAGAAGGCTTGGTCAAGGCTGACCTGAGACCGAATATCATGATCGATTTCAGTCATGCCAATAGTTTAAAACAGTGCCAGCGGCAATTAATCGTCGGTGAAGATGTGGCCGGACAAATCGCCAATGGCGATCATCGCATTATGGGCGTGATGATCGAAAGTCATCTGCAAGCAGGCAGCCAAAAAGTTGTTGAAGGACAGCCGCTGGTCTACGGGCAAAGCATTACCGATGCCTGTTTGTCCTGGGATGACACCGTTCCATTGTTAAGAGAGCTGGCACAAGCGGTGCGAAAACGCAGAACCGTGGACACCAGCCGGAGTTTAAGCAAATGATAGTTTATGTTAACGGCGAAACCCGTGACTGTGCCGAAAACAGCCGAGTCGCCGATGTGGTTGCCGAGCTGGGCTTAACCGGCAAAAAAATTGCGATTGAACTGAATAGAGAAATTCTGCCTTTCCAACAATATAGCGAGCAGGTGTTGCAGGCTGGAGATCGTCTGGAGATTGTCCATGCGATTGGCGGCGGACAGGACGATTCTTTCATGCTCGCCGGAGTCAAATATCATTCAAGATTACTGGTCGGCACCGGCAAATATAAGGATCTGGAAGAAACCCGCTTGGCTATTGAAGCCAGTGGCGCACAAATTGTGACCGTGGCGATACGCCGCACCAATATCGGCCAGAATCCCGGCGAGCCTAATCTGCTCGATGTCATCTCCCCTGACAAATACACCATTTTGCCTAATACCGCCGGTTGTTATACCGCGGAAGACGCAGTGAGAACCTGTCGCTTGGGCCGGGAATTGCTCGGCGGACACAAGCTGGTCAAATTGGAAGTGTTGGCCGACCAGACAACCCTGTTTCCTGACGTGGCGGAAACTTATATCGCCGCTGAACTGCTGGTTAAAGACGGCTTTGATGTGATGGTCTACACCAACGACGACCCGATTGCCGCCAAACGACTGGAAGAGATCGGCTGCGTTGCGGTCATGCCGCTGGCCGCGCCGATTGGCTCGGGCTTGGGGATACGTAATCCCTATAACATTTTAACTATCGTTGAAAATGCCAAGGTGCCCATTCTGGTTGACGCCGGCGTCGGCACAGCCTCTGACGCGGCCATTGCGATGGAACTGGGTTGCGACGGGGTATTGATGAATACCGCGATTGCCGCCGCCAAAAATCCGGTATTGATGGCCTCGGCCATGCGCAAAGGCATCGAAGCCGGCCGGGAAGCGTTTTTGGCAGGGCGCATGCCGCGCAAACGCTTTGCCTCTGCGTCATCGCCGATAGACGGCTTATTCTTTTAATTTTGTCGGGGCGCTCGGCTGGGCGCCCTTTCTTCATGCCTCTCTAGTTATCATGCTCGCTCCCGAAAAAACTCCCGCAAACAGAATCCGCAGCTTTATCCGTCGACAAGGCCGAATCACCCAAGGCCAACAATTGGCCCTGGATAATCATTGGGACAAATATTGCCTCGACCCCAATGCCGACTATGATTTCAGCCAGGTTTTCGGCCGTACAGCGCCGTTGATCGTTGAAATAGGTTTCGGCTCCGGCGACAGTCTGGCGAAAATGGCGGCGGCTAATCCCGACAAGGACTATATCGGCATTGAAGTGCACAGGCCGGGTGTCGGGCATTTAATGTTGCTGCTGGATCAGCTGGGCCTGACTAACGTCAGGATTTATTGCCACGACGCCATTGAAATTATTGAGCGCAAGGTTGCCGACAACAGCCTGGCCGGAGTGCATTTGTTCTTTCCCGACCCTTGGCCGAAAAAGAAGCATCATAAACGCCGTATCGTCCGCCCCAGCTTTGTTGAATTATTAACACGAAAATTACAGCCGGGCGGTTATTTTCACGCAGCGACCGATTGGCAAAATTATGCAGAAAACATGCTGGAAGTATTGTCGGCAGACTCCGGCATCAGCAATACCAGCGATACCGGCGATTATTGTGAACGCCCCGAATACCGTCCGTTAACAAAATTCGAACAGCGCGGCATACGCTTAGGGCATGGCGTATGGGATTTGGTTTTTAGAAAAGCATGAAAGCGGCGGCATAAGGCTCAAGCTTCAATAACTGGAGCCTTGTGCCGCTTAACTTTCCACATTCAAATGCATAGATTTAATAATGATAGCCAATTCGTCGCGTTGACGCTTTAAAGGCTCCAGTTCCGCTTCAAGACTGGCAATATTTTCAATAATGCTGCCTTTCGATTCGTTGATTTTTCTCAGCATTTGCAGACGACCTTCAATCTGTTTTTTATGATCTTTAATTTGATGCATTAACGGCGTTAAAACCCCGTTACTCCAGGTTGTGGCATCTGCATGCGCCTGCCTGAGTATGTTTCTGGCTCTGGCGATCAAGGTACTATAAAGCTTGTTAACAACAATGCTTTGTTCCGACATGGTGGTTTTAGTGCTGGAGCGAAATTCTTCGCCCTCATCGAAAATTCGTTCCAATTCAATCTGATACTGCTTGATCGAAAACAGTTGCGGTTCGATCTCTTTAAAACCATATTCATCCTTGAATTTCTTGTGTATCGCCTTTACCAGGCGCCGGGTTTCATTGGTAATATCGACAGAGTCCTGCAACAGATCCCGAAGCTCATCAAACAATTTACGAATATTTTGCTTCATGCCATAAGTTGTCAGACTTTTTGACATGTCATTCTTAGTTGACTTGATGATGCTATCGATTTTTTCTTTGGCGAATGAGTCAATCAGAAGCTGGGCTTGAACGGAAAAAACCTTGCGACTGGCCTGAAAGTTTTCGACATTGGTCATGTAAAGATTTTGTCGATCCCGCGTCTCGGCCATCAATTTGCTGGTCATATCCTCGTTTTGGAAATCAATCTTCTTGAATTCCTCAAGCTGTGCAACGGCATTTGCCAGTGAAGTAGCCGATAAGTTGGACGATTCATTAACCAAAAAGCCAATATCACGATTAATGGTTCCGAGTAGAATATTCTTGCGCTGCTTTAAAATATCAGTGGCAAGATAGTTTTCCAATGCGCTTAAGCGGCTTTTCTCAAGCAAAGACTTATCGTCTTTAACTTTGGCAAGCAGGGCCTGTTTGGCTGAAACAGGAAAAATGACATCTTCGTCTATTTTTAACGTAATCGCCGAGGTTTTTATTTGCGAGCGAATCGAATCGTCATAACCGTTTTCGTCGGCAAGGTCGTCCCACATGGCATCGATTTTATTCATCACCACGGCCAATCCCTGTTTGCTGCCGCCACGATTATGGCAAACATGGTTACGCCACATTTCCAGGTCGCTTTTAGTGACACCGGTGTCGGCGGCGAGCACGAAAACAATAGCCTGAGCACTGGGCAACATGCTCAAGGTAAGCTCCGGTTCGGTTCCCAGTGCGTTTAAGCCGGGTGTATCGAGTATTGACAAGCCCTCTTTCAACAACGGATGGGGAAAACTGATCAGGGCATGACGCCAGCAGGGAATTTCAACTTTTTCCGGATTGATAATGCCTTGCTCTGCCGCTTCACGTTCATTCCACAAGCCCAGTTTGTCGGCAATGTCCCGATCCACCATCTTGGTGGCGACCAATTCCTTAAACGCTTCCTGCATTTGCGTAGGAGAATCGCAGTCCAAATCAATCTGGGTCCAACGATCCGGATTTCTTTTAAACTCAGCCAGTGAAATATCTTCAAGCCGGCTTTCGATATTGAGCAAACGGATATAATTGCCGCCTTTTTCATCATGAAAAAGTTCGGTGGGCGACATGGTGGTGCGTCCCGGCGAAGACGGTAGCAACCTGACGCCGGTTTCGGCAAAAAACAGCGAATTAATCAGCTCGGTTTTGCCGCGCGAAAATTCGGCAACAAAAGCCAGCGTGATCTTGTCCGATTGCAGGCCATTCAGAATATTTAAAATGGTATCCGTGCTGCTTGCATCATGCATGCCGTAGCGATTACGCCATTGATGATACATTTCTATAGCTTGAACCAGTTTTGCACGCCATACCGAATATTCGTGCATTTGTTCTTTAAATTCCATATTCCCCATGGTCTGCCTTTTTTAGCTAACGTCGTTGTAAGTTAGTCGAGAATGTCCGCAATTGCTCCTGCATCCTTGGGTAGTTGCTCTTGATATTCTACCTTCTGCATCCGTGCAGTCGCCAAGCGGCGATAATTTTTAGCTAATTGTAGTCTATATCTTAAGAACTTAAAGTGTCAGGATTCATTATCAGCAATTCTAATTTAGCTAATTGTTTTCAATTTATTGGCCAGGAACCCGAGAGGAGCAGAAAATTCTTCGGCATTTTCTTTCGTGAACGTTGTGTTCTTCTTAATTGAAATTTAAACCGAGAATTAACTGCACATTATAGCCCATATGAATCACAACTCTTTTGGATTATAAAGTCTCAAGTTACAACGCCTTAGATTCAAACTATAGTGTCTGCACAAGGAACCATACACATGGATATCAATAGATTCTATCGCCAGAAGAACCGTATTGCCCAACTGAACTTTCAGTTCATCCACTACGCCGGAGATAATTACCTGGAATACCTGCCAAGCACTTTTAATGCAGAGCCCAACCTGCTTTACAGCATCCGGACTTTAATTCGTTGCCATAAATAACTTGGCACGAATATATCGATTTCTTAGTTTTTCAAATTTCTGCTTAATATCACCAAAAAAATTATGGAAATACTCTATCCTTAAACCGACTGGATTAGGAGAAACAAATGAATAGAGCGAGTGAGTTGATCTTCATCGGTCAAGCACCTTCAGATCAAGGGATAGTGAACGAAGATTTTTGGCATTTTTCCAAAGATACCGTTCAATTGTTCGATATGCCTCTTCAAGATCGTGAGCAGTATGTATCGGAACTTGTCTACGAAATTCAGAAGCATCCTAAAAATTTGGCAGCGCACATTCAACGAATTGCCTGCTGTTATCAAGAAGATTTAACCGACCCTCTTTTTGCCGCTCTGGTTGATTTTTTGATCGTTCTTAACAAGCGGGGCAAGGCAATCAGCCGAAGAATGATCGGGGGTACAACAACAAAATTATCGAGTCGGCAACAAGCCCTACTAAAGTCCGTAATAAACGAAGAGATAGACGATATTTCACTAATTGAAGGCAATTGTCACAGCATTTTTTGCCGAGGACTGTCAGGAACCGTCAACCTCATCAAGAAAATAGATACTGATGGATCAACTCATCACAATCCGCTTAAATTGGCTCAGGATGCCGTCGAATATTGTCAATTGGACGAAGCGATGCTCATTTTGGAAAGCGCGCTTATTGATCACCCCCAATGGATAGAGCTCCATGAATCCTTGTTAGAGCTGTATAAATCGACTCATGATCAGGCTAGGTTTGAAAGTGCGTTTGCCCGTCTACGTAACATGGAAAGTTTTATCGCCGATAGCAGCATTCAGAAAGGCTGGAATCAATTAAAAGACTTTTTTGAACAAAAGTATCATTAATATGCAGCATAATCACAAAAAAACCTTAAAAGTAGCCCTGCCGGGAATGAACGAAAAGGCTCAGAAAATGTTAGCTATGTACTTGCAGGGGCCTTGTAAAAGTGCCGGCGTTGTTATTGCTGGGAGCGGTGACGCCGAAGTGGATATTATCGATATCGATTTACCTGAGGGAAAAATCATCCTGGAAAAAAAGCAGATTACCGAATCGAATATTCCTTCTATTGTCTTGTCATTGGCGAATATTAACAGCATTAACTCCGACGCTATCTTTCATATAAAAAAACCTATTACCCAAGAGGCTATGTTAAATGCGCTCGACAGCGCTAAAGGCCATATCCTCAACAATTCCAACAAAACCAAGAGTCAACCTGAAACGGAACCCAGCTTGCTTGACGAACCGTTGTTAGACCCTATCTCTCAGGGATTAGTAAACGAACCCATCAAACCGCCGCCATTAAAGCATTATGTTGCCGGTATAGGCGATAGGGATAAAACATCCAAGCATAAGACTGCAATGCAAATGGATGAAAAAGGTTTTGCCGCTTACATGGGCATTATGGAGTCTTTAGACATTACTAATGCAGTGCAATTAAAGCAGGCTCATTATAATCCCAGAGATTATTTTCAAGGCTATGTGCAGTCGGCATTAAAAGTGGCTTCAGCGCGAAATCAGATAATGCAACTGAATTCAGGCTGGAAACCACTGTTAATTTTTCCACACAACCAGGAGATTTGGCTAAATGCCGATGATAAACAGTTACGCGCTTTTGCAGGGATAACCATAAACAAAAGCGGCGATCCTCACAAAAATATGTCGTTAACACCATTGGATCCAGATTCGGCAGTTAACTACGACTTGGATAAGTTTCAAAGTATGGAGGCTCTAGTCTGGAAACTGGCCTGTTGGACTTCAAAAGGCCGTTATCCGCAACAGATAGACATTGATTCCCCGGTTTTTCTTAAACATTGGCCCAACTTTACCCGTTTGCTGATAACGCCTCATGCGATAAGAATTGCCGCGCTGCTGACCGACAAACCCCGAACCGCTGCCAATACCGCCTTAGCTTTAAAAATCAAGCCGGAATATGTATTTATTTTTATTAGCGCCGCTTTTGCTATTGGCTTGCTGGGCCAAGTTGCCAAAAACATCGATATTGCTGCTGCGCAGCAAGAGATCAAACCCAATAAAAAACATAGTCTGTTCAGCCGGATTATCAGCAAATTACGAGCAAATAACGAATAACGGAAGAGCATATGAGTCAGTATAAAATAATTTTTACAGGCCCTGTCGGCGCCGGGAAAACCACTGCCATTCATTCTATTAGTGATGTTCCACCGGTTAAAACCGACGCGACAGCCAGTGACATGGCAAAAGACAGGAAGTCTGCTACCACCGTTGCTATGGATTACGGCATTATGAATCTTCCCGGCGGCGAAAAACTGCATCTGTATGGAACGCCGGGGCAGGAGCGTTTTAATTTCATGTGGGATATTCTGACGGAGGGAGGGATAGGTCTGATTTTGTTGCTGGACAATACCCGGGCAGACCCTTTCCTCGACATGAAATTCTTCCTGGACTCTTTTTCACAGTTTATTTCCAAGACCACAGTTGCGATAGGTGTCACCCAAATGGACCTGAGCGATAAACCGACTATCGGCGATTACCAGATAAAACTCAAAGAGATAGGGTTAAATCGGCCGGTCTTTGCGGTTGATGCCAGAGTGAAAAACGATATTTCTATTCTCGTTCAGTCGCTGCTTTATTCGCTGGATCCAGTCTTGGAGGAATGATATGTCTGGTTACCGGCTTGCCGATGGACTTTATTTATACCCGACTCCTGCAGGTGCTTATTATGCCGCGTCGTCGAAAGAGAATGACAAGCCCAGGCAATTTATTAGAACCCTCTTTCAACAGTCCGAAACGCCCGAGTTATCCGTAGAACAATTACAGCAGTTGACTGGCGGCAATGACTCTGAAAAATGTCTGGAGCTGTTGTACCACTGTCAGAAGCTTGGATTAGTTCAAGGCTTGGACACAAAAATAGAATCACCTGCCGGAACGCTGGAACAATTACTGCCTACTTTATTAAGTAAAATTTCGGAGAACGGTAAAGTGCTGTTGGCGGATAACCAAGGCTTCTATCTAGCCAACCACGGGTTTGCGCATGAGGTCGCTGAAGAGTTATCGGCATTGTGCGCAGAAATCGCAATCATCCATGAACGCCGTTCGGGCTTGTTACTCAATAACTTGGGTATCGGCAGCCACGCATGGGCGATAGTCAACGCAGGAGGAAACAGCCAAGTCGGGTTTTGGCCGCTACTTATAGGAAGTACCCGTTTTGTCATAGCTATATTGGGCGTGCCGCATTTTAATCAACCCGAGTTCGTCGAGCTGGTTTGGGCATTAAGCAGACGCTATGCAGCAAACCGTAAATAATTTGAATTGATGTTAAACCGTTATAGATAAGAATAAGAAAAGGAGAATGTAATGCGAGCAGACCTGCTAACTTCAGTGTTAACAGAACTAAACGGCACTTCAGCTGATATCGAAGCGTCTGGAGTAATTTCAACCGATGGCTTAATGATGGCTAGCGTATTGCCTGCAAATATGGACGAGGATAGAGTCGGCGCGATGAGTGCCGCCATGCTTTCACTTGGCGACCGGACCGCTCATGAGTTGGGACGAGGTACGTTGGAGCAGGTTTTAGTTAAAGGCGACAGGGGCTATGTCTTGATGACTTATGCCGGCACCGAAGCGGTACTGACCGTTCTTGCAAAACCGAATGCAAAGCTCGGACTTATCCTTTTGGATGTCAAAAGAGCGGCCCAAAGTATTTCCGAAATGCTCTAGTACTATACAAAATATAGGCGATCAACATGATAAACGATATGCAACCGGAACATATAATCGGCGATTACAAAGAAGTAACGCTGGATTTGTACGGCGGAATGCGCCGCAAGATTTTATATACGGAGATTGAAACATCTTACCCGGACGGCAAGCTCATTGTTTCTACTACAAATCCTGACGGCGTTATCACCCATGTCAATCAATCGTTTGTAGAAATGTCAGGCTACACGAAAGATGAGCTCATCGGCTCTCCTCATTCGATATTAAGGCATCCCGACATGCCGCCGGCCGCCTTCAAAGATCTATGGGATACAGTAAAGACAGGCGAAAAGTGGCAGGGCTTCGTAAAGAATTTACGTAAAGATGGAGGCTATTACTGGGTCAAGGCGACCGTAATCCCCAATATCAGAAAAGGCGTCGTAGTGGGCTATACCTCGGTTCGAAGAAAACCTTCCCGAACTAAAGTAGAAGAATGCATCCAGTTGTATCCGACAATGTTTTAAAAGGAATCGCCATGTCATTTATCTTTACCGTTAGCCCCGATTTTACGCCGGACCATCTATCCGGTTGGTATATTTTTAATACGTGGTTGCAGAGGCAAACCGATGTTTCGATTCATCTGGAAATGTACAACAATTTTAATGATCAAAGAGAGGCAATCCGCGACGACAAAGTCAGCCTGATCTATGCCAATCCTTTCGATGCCGCGATGCTGGTAAGAGAAAAAGGTTTTTTACCTCTGGTCAAACCGGCAGGCGCTTCCGATGAAGCCATTATTGCAGTCAATGCGAATAATCCAATTGAAGATGTAGCACAATTGGCACCGGGCATCAGACTGGCCTTTACCGATGACCCCGATGTAAAAATGATGGGTATGATTATGCTGGAACCCGGCGATCTCGATGCGAATAATGTGCAAGGGATCTCCTGCGATACTTACGTTCTTGTGGCAAAACATTTACTGCGCGGAGAAGCCGATGCCGGCATTTTTCTGGCTGAGGCTTTTGACGGTTTATCCGACATGATTAAAAAACAGCTAAGAATTTTAGTCCGCAGTCAAATCAGTGTTATTCATCACTCTTTAATGATCGGCCCCAAATTACTTGAGAGAAGAGATGGGTTTCAAAAATGCCTGATAGAAATGAATAATGACTCCAAAGGCCAAGGGGTTTTAGAGAGCTTGGGCTTCAAAGCTTGGGAAAAAGTAGATGATGAAGAAATGCTGTTTATGATCGATTTGATGGATACATTGAGCATTTAGGAACGGGCAAGCAAGCATCAGGAAAATAGCGCAGTCGATGCAGAGACTTTCTCAAACTCTCATTGGTTAAGGACGCTCCTTATAACTTGGCATGGAGGTGGACGCAAAACTTCACCTCTTTGATCAGCAACTCAATGATGGCGCATGGTGTAAAACTGACTTTATACACCAGCAGTCAGGGTCATCACGCTACGGAAAGCCTTCTAATCAATTGTATTGATTAGAAGGCTGAATTTTACGGCATTGTTAAGCAAGATAATTGGCTCTTAGCTAAGCTTGCGCATTTGTTAAATACCGTAAAGACGCTGATATTCTTTTATCGCATCAAGCTGATCGCTGCCGTCGGCCGTTAAATATTCAATAATATTCGCCAGGGTAATGATGGCAATCACCGGCATTGCAAATTGATCTTCAACTTCCGAAATAGCGGAAACCTCATTTTGGCCTTTTTCTTGTCTATCCAGCGCAATTAAAACGCCGGCAGGTGTTGCATGGGCATTTTTTATGATCTCAACCGACTCCCTGACTGAAGTCCCGGCAGTAATCACGTCATCAAGAATGAGCACCTTGCCTTGCAGCGGCGTACCCACCAGACTTCCGCCTTCGCCATGATCTTTGGCTTCTTTGCGGTTAAAAGCAAAAGGAATATCCTCACCGGTTAACCGGGCATAGGCAATCGATGTCGCGCTAACCAGCGGGATACCTTTATAGGCGGGGCCATAAAGAATATCCGGCTTAATATTGGATTGAATCAATGCGCGCGCATAAAACTCCCCCAATTTGCCCAACTGGGCACCGGTATTAAATAATCCGGTATTGAAGAAATAAGGACTGGTACGGCCCGACTTCAACTGGAATTCGCCGAATCTGAGCACACCGCAATCCAGCGCGTAGGAAATAAAGTCTTTTTGATAATCAAGCATGATAAATTATAAGTGGTTGACTTACTAAGGGATGAAATTCTCTAAAATATTGTCCAGAAAGTTCCAGCCTTGTTCTGAGCAATAATAATGATTGTTTTGCCGGACCAGCAAGTTTTGTTGTACGCAAGCGGATAAAGCAGGCTCCAGCGTTGTAGGAGCAAGACCTGTCGCCACTTGGTAGGCTTCCAGACTAAAACCCTGCTTCAGCCGCAAATGGTTCATGATAAATTCCAAAGGCAATTCGGCTACAGCAATAGCCTCGGACCCGCCGTTTTGATGCGTATCGCTTAAATACTGGTCCGGACTTCTGGGCTTAAACGTTCGAATAATGGATTGCGGCAAAATTTGCGAAATTTTCCCATGAGCCCCCGCGCCTATGCCCAAATAATCGCCGAACTGCCAGTAATTGACATTATGTTGGCATTGCTTGCCTTGTTTACTGTAAGCGGAGACCTCATATTGCTGATAACCATGATCCGCCAATAGCTGCTGACACTCTTTCTGTGTTTGGAAGATGGTCTCGTCATCAGGCAACTTGGGCGGGAACTTATGAAACCAGGTATTAGGCTCCAGCGTAAGCTGGTAAAAGGAAATATGGGTAGGATTCAGGCTAATCGCCGTTTCGATATCTATTCTGCTGTTTTCCGGATCTGCGCCCGGCAAGCCGAACATCAAGTCCAGATTGAAGTTTTCAAAACCCGACTGATGGGCAATCTCGGCGGCGCGGATGGCTTCCTGCGCCGAATGAACGCGGCCTAGCTCTTTTAATAACGAGTCGTTAAAAGTTTGGATGCCGATCGATAAGCGGTTAATGCCCAGCGCCCTGAACTCGGCGAATTTATGGCTTTCAAAAGTGCCCGGATTAGCTTCGAGAGTGATTTCCGCCCCCTCTTCAAGCTTCAGCTGTTGCTCTATGCCGCGCAATAACCGGTCAATGGCTTCAGGCGAAAACAGACTGGGCGTGCCGCCGCCGATAAAAATGCTGCGTATCGGTCTGCTGATATCATAGCGCTGTATGTCGAGAGCTAAGTCATTCAGCAATGCCGTTATATAGGCCGATTCAGGCAGTTCCGCCTTGGCTGCATGCGAATTAAAATCGCAATAAGGACATTTTTTAATACACCAGGGGATATGGATATAGAGGCTAAGCGGCGGCAAGAGATTTTTTGCTAGATAGTTTAAAATAGGCATCAGTTTAACACGTGAGCCTCTTATTAATAAGACTCCTGGCGATCAGCCACTTAAGTGGAACTTAATTTTGCTTAATTACGCTTATAGCCTTTTGTTAATAACTAACTACATTTAAAGCGAGAACATATGCGACTATTACTGGTTGAAGATGATGAAATACTGGGTGATGGGCTGGTCGAAGGCTTGAAAATGGAAGGTTATGCGGTTGACTGGCTAACCAACGGCAAGCTTGCCGACGAGGCTTTAAAAACCAATAGTTACGAACTGGTCGTACTGGACCTGAACCTGCCGGATATGGAAGGCCTGGACATTTTGAAAGCGCTTCGAGGGCGCAAAGATGAAACGCCGGTGATGGTCTTGACCGCCAAGGATACCGTTCCCGACCGCGTAATAGGCCTGGACAGCGGCGCCGATGATTTTGTGATCAAACCCTTTGAACTGGATGAAGTTTGCGCCCGATTAAGAGCATTAGCGAGAAGGAACGAGGGTCGCAGCGTTCCCAATATCGAATACAAAGGTATTATTCTGGATCCGGCCTCGCGTCAGGTGACCTGGAATGATGAAAAGATTGATCTGTCGCAAAAAGAATTTGAGATACTGAGTTTTTTAATGAGCAATATCGGCCGGGTTATTTCCCGCGCCCGCCTCGAAGAAAGCATGTACTCATGGGATTCGGACGTGGAAAGCAATACCGTCGAAGTTCATATCCACCATTTGCGGAAAAAACTCGACCCGTCCATTATCCGCACCGTCAGGGGTGTGGGTTATATCATTGATGAAGATTAGGATTAACTTTAATGAATCGCGAATAAAAAAGGCGAAAGGCAAAGGGCGAAAGACGAAAAAACCACTTTTTGCCTTTGTCTTTCGCCCTTTGCCTTTCGCCTTTTCTCTGGGCGCTTACCAACCTAATCCGCATCATCCCTATTCCATTTTTCTAACCATCCAGTAGTCACCACCGAGAATTAATGAATTATTCGCTACGCCAGCTGTTGCTGTTTGGCCTGCTCTCCGCCTCCATGTTGATCTGGGGAGTGACGGCCTATATGAGTTACAAGGTCACCCGCGACGAAGTCGCCAGCCTGTTTGATGCCGAATTGGCGCAATCGGCCAAAGTGCTGCATGTGTTTGTGGAAAGCCTGGTCCGGGAAGGCTCACTGTCCAAGCACTGGGCGCAAACACAGACCGATAGCCAGTTGCATCCTTATACCGGGCGTAAAAATAAAAGCGCATTTCAACTCTGGACCAAAGGAGACAACCTGTTGCTGCGTTCGGAGAAATCGCCTGAGTTTGCGGTGCACGGATTCAGCAAAAAAAATATCGACGATCAGTTATGGGACGTATTCGACGGTCTTCTGGAAGCCAACGCTTTAGGCCATAAATACGAAAGGAAAGTCGCTTTCCAGCTATGGTCTAAAAATGACGGCTTGCTGTTGCGCTCGGAAAGCGCGCCAACGTTTGCGTTTTCATCGGCGACTAACGGCTTCAGTGAAACCAATATCGATAAACACGTGTGGCATGTGTTCAGTATTTCCAGCTCAAACGGCGAATATGTGATTCACGTCGGCCAAAAAGAAGAGATCCGCGCCGAATTAACCGATGAAATATCGGCGCAATTGGTGACGCAATTCCTGGTGGGCTTACCGATTTTAGGTATCGTGATCTGGATTATTGTCGGGCATGCCTTGAAACCGCTGAATCGCCTGGAAATCGCCTTGTCCAGACGGGAAGCCAGCTTCCTTAAGCCGCTGTCCAGCAAAAAGCTCCCCAAGGAAATCATCCCCGTGGTGAATGAGATCAACAACCTGTTTGCCCAGCTGGAACAAGCCTTTGAGCATGAGCGTAGGTTTACCGCCGACGCTTCGCACGAATTAAGAACGCCGTTGGCCGGACTGCTGACCCAGGCCCAGGTTGCCATGCGCACCAGTAACGAGACGGTTCGTCATCAAGCGCTCAAGCGAATCGAACAAGCCGTCAATCGCATGACTTACATGGTGCAACAGCTACTGACTTTCTCACGCATTGAATCCGGCACCGAGTATTTAGCCAAGGAAATGACCGTGCTCAGCCGCGAAGTGCCGCGCATCATTGCCGAACTGGATCCCGAAGCCCATAAAAAGCGGATACAACTGGAATACGATGAAGTTAATGCCGTGCCCATCGTAGCCAACACGCTGCTGATCAATATCTTGATCAGGAATATTATCGACAACGCCATCAAATATACCCCACCCCAAGGAATGGTCAGGGTCAGCGTGATAGGAACCGAACATCAAGTGCGGCTATGTGTTGAAGATTCGGGACCGGGCATTTCACCGGATCAATATGAAAACTCTTTGAAGCGATTTCACCGTTGCGTTGAAACCGCCAATAAAGCGCAGGGCACCGGACTTGGCTTCTCCATCGTGCAACGTATTGCGACGATACACGGTGCCGAGCTTGTGCTCGACGAGTCCGAATTTGGCGGCCTGAAAGTGACCGTTATATTTACCTTGCCGACCAGAGCCGCAGTTAAAAAGAATCTCAGCAAACTAAGCTTTTTTACCATCAAGAAAAGTGCGTGATGAGCTATTAATCGACCGGCTCGCCAAGTCGGTCGATAGCGAGATCATTTCAGTTTAATACATGACCAGATCATCCGGCTCATTAATCACCGGATTAATCAGCGTGCCAATGCCCTCAATTTCAATCCGGACAGTTTGCCCCGGCAGCATATAGCCGCGCGGCTTCATCTTTACGCCGACCCCGGCAGGCGTGCCTGTGGCAATCACATCGCCCGGTTCCAGCGTCATCGCTTGCGACAGATAGGCGATCATTTCATAGCAGTTGAAAATCATATGCCGAGTATTGGAGTTTTGCCGCAGTTCGCCATCTATCCAGGTTTTAAGGTCCAGATTATGCGGATCGTTGATTTCATCAGCAGTAACAATCCACGGACCCAGCGGACCGTGGGTATCGAAGGATTTACCCAGGGTAAAAGTCGGCGAACGGATCTGCCAGTCGCGCACCGAAACATCGTTGGCAATGGTAAAACCGGCAATCACTTGATGCGCTTTATCGACAGGCACATGACGGCAGCGCTTGCCGATAACAAAAGCCAGTTCGCCTTCGTAATCCAGCTTATCGGAGACTTTCGGCCGGTGTATCGCATCGCCATGCCCTATCACACAGCTGCCCTGCTTGGTGAAAAAACTGGGATATTCAGGCTTATCCAAGCCGGTTTCTTCGATATGATCGTTATAGTTCAAGCTGATGCCCAGATATTTACCGGGCCTTGGCACCGGCGCCAACAGTTTAACCTGCTCCAGAGCGATGCGATCTTCGCCGCCATCGATTTGTCGCTGCATCGCCTCCAGCGCACCGGTGCCTGCGCTCAGAAATTCAAGCATGGTTTCCGGGATTTTAGTATTATTTTTGCCGTCAACAACAAAGCCATCAACGACAGCGCCTACACGGGTTTTATCATTATGAATGAAGGTTACCAGTTTCATGAGTTAAGCTTGTCCTTATAATTTCAAGTACAACTATTATAAACCCAAGCGTAAACATAAGAGTTTGCGTAAAAAGAAGATATAATTAATAATTTTTTTAATTCACGAGGATCATAAAATGAACGAAAACTGGATCGCGCCCTCCATTCTGTCAGCTAATTTCGCCAAATTGGGTGAAGAAGTTGATAACGTTTTAAAAGCCGGCGCCGATGTTGTGCATTTTGATGTAATGGATAACCATTTTGTACCCAACCTGACTATTGGGCCTTTGGTTTGCGAAGCGCTGAGAAAACACGGCGTTACCGCGCCGATTGATGTGCATTTAATGGTCGAGCCTGTTGATCGTCTTATTCCCGATTTTGCCAAAGCCGGCGCCAGCATCATTACTTTTCACCCCGAAGCCTCCGTGCATATCGACCGCACCCTGCAATTGATCAAAGACAATGGCTGTAAAGCCGGTCTGGTATTCAATCCAGGCACACCGCTGCATTACCTGGATTATGTAATGGACAAACTGGACATGATTTTGTTGATGTCGGTTAACCCCGGCTTTGGCGGTCAGTCTTTCATTCCTTCAGCGTTGGATAAATTGCGTGAAGTCAGAACCAGAATCGACAACAGCGGTTTGAATATCCGCCTGGAAATCGACGGCGGCGTTAAAACCGATAATATCCGCGCCATTAAAGAAGCCGGCGCAGATACTTTCGTAGCAGGTTCAGCGATTTTCGGCCAGCCTGACTACAAAAAAGTAATCGATGACATGCGCGCTGAATTGGCTAAGGCAGGTTAAAGATAGACATCGTTCCCATGCTCCGGCATGGGAACGCAGCTAGTGACGCTCCAGCGTTACTTTCGCATATACATATTGAATAGCAAAGATGACCCCAGAACAGTTCAATCACTATGCCCGGCAGGGCTACAACCGCATCCCGGTTTGCCGCGAAGTATTGGCCGATTTAGATACGCCCTTGAGTGCTTACCTGAAACTGGCCGACGGCCCTTATTCCTATCTGTTTGAATCGGTACACGGCGGCGAGCAGTGGGGTCGTTATTCAATTATTGGTTTGCCCTGCCTTACCGTCGTCAAAATCACCGGCAATCAAATCCGCCTGGAAAAAAACGGCGAACTGCTGGAATCGGTTACGCATGACAATCCGCTGATCTGGATAGAACAGTTTAAAGAACGCTACAACGTCCCCGACATTGACACCCTGCCCCGCTTTAACGGCGGGCTGGTCGGTTATTTCGGCTATGAAACCATCGGCTATATCGAACCCAAATTGCGCGGCACGGAAAAGTCCGATCCGCTGGGCAATCCCGACATTCTGCTGATGGTATCGGAAGAAATGCTGGTGTTCGACAACCTGTCCGGCAAAATGCTGTTGTTGACGCACGCCAATCCCGAACAAGCCGATGCTTATGACCGCGCCGTGGCCCGGATCAATGACTTGGCGGTCAACCTGCGCAAATTGCAAGCCAAACCGGAAAATCATAGCGCGCCGAAACAGGTCGAGGAATCCGATTTTATTTCCGGCTTTACCCAACAAGGCTTCGAAGATGCGGTATTAAAAGCCAAGGAATACATCACCGATGGCGACATCATGCAAGTGGTGCTGTCGCAACGCATGTCCATTCCCTACACCGCATCACCGCTGAATTTATACCGAGCGCTGCGCTGCCTGAATCCTTCACCGTACATGTTTTACCTGAACCTGGACGATTTCCATATCGTCGGTTCGTCGCCGGAAATTTTGGTCAGGCTGGAAGACAACCTGGTCACGGTTCGCCCGATTGCCGGCACCCGCAGACGCGGTACAACGCCGGAACATGATCTTGAATTGGAAAAAGACCTGCTGGCTGACCCGAAAGAACTGGCCGAACATTTGATGCTGATCGACTTGGGCCGCAACGATGTCGGCCGGGTCGCCGAAACCGGCTCGGTGCAATTGACCGACAAAATGATCGTCGAACGTTATTCGCACGTGATGCATATCGTCTCGAACGTGACCGGGCAATTGCAGCCGGACAAGAATGCGTTCGATGTACTGTCTGCAACATTCCCGGCCGGCACCGTCAGCGGCGCACCGAAAATACGCGCAATGGAAATCATCAACGAACTTGAGCCGGTCAAGCGCGGTATTTATGCCGGTGCGGTCGGTTATATCGCCTGGTCCGGCAACCTCGATACCGCCATCGCGATCAGGACCGCCGTTATCAAAAACAATATGTTACATATACAAGCCGGCGCCGGTATCGTTTACGATTCGGTGCCCAGAAACGAATGGGATGAGACCATGAACAAAGGCCGCGCCATTTTCCGCGCCGTGAATATGGCCGAAGCCGGCTTGGAAGGAGAGCAGCAATGAGTGCCGTCAAAGTCGTCATGGTCGATAACTACGACTCGTTCACTTACAACCTGGTGCAATACTTCGGCGAGTTAGGCGCCGATGTCACCGTGGTGCGCAACGATCAAGTCACCGTCGAAGACATAGAAAAGCTCGCGCCCGATAAGCTGGTCATTTCACCCGGCCCCTGCACTCCTAAAGAAGCCGGCGTCTCCGTTGAAGCTATTTTAAAATTTGCCGGAAAAATTCCCATCCTGGGCGTTTGCCTGGGACACCAAAGCATCGGCTATGCGTTTGGCGGCAATATCGTTCATGCCAAAAGCATCATGCACGGCAAAACCTCGCTGGTTTATCATCAGAATCAAGGCGTGTTCAAAGGGCTTAACAACCCGTTTACCGCCACCCGTTACCATTCGCTGGTCATAGAACAGCAGAGCATTCCCGAGTGTCTGGAAATAACCGCCTGGACCCAGGATGCGGCAGGTAAACTCGATGAAATCATGGGCGTAAGGCATAAAGAACTGGATATCGAAGGCGTGCAGTTTCACCCCGAGTCGATCCTGACCGAGCATGGGCATGATATGCTGAGGAATTTCCTGGAAAGGTAATCGAGCTGCTGTGCGCCAACGTCATGACTCTAGACCGGCCAGTGCTGGCGGCTGGCGTTTGCAGACCCATTCGTAACGCTTAGGGTTTAAGCGATGAGTCAGGGACGGCATACCTTCTCCAGCATTTAATGCCGGAAACCACAGGTGCTCGGGATGCAAACTATTACAGACAAAAACTGTAGCCCGGGATAAGTCGGTTTGCAGGAAAACGAAACAGGTCTTGCTAATACACCTATAAGATTTTCGTAAATGCCTGACCTACGCCATTTGTGCTCGGCCTTACTCCGGCATACATCTGACAATTAACCAGGAGTGTATTATGAGTCGTATCGTCTGGCTGTTTTTAAGCGCAGTGTTATTTACATCGGCGGCACAGGCAAAGCCGTTAACTCCGGAACAGGTGCCGGAGCCTCTCAAACCCTGGATAGCCTGGGTATTGCACGACAGTCCGGTCCCCATCTCCTGCCCTTTCATCTACAACAGTTATGAACAAAAACGCTGTAGCTGGCCTACGCAAACCCAGCTGGATTTGACGCCCGATAAAGGCGTTTTTTCGATGAGCTGGCTGGTTTACCAAGACAGCTGGATCAGCTTGCCGGGCGATAAAAACCACTGGCCGCTGAATGTGACTGTTGATGACAAGACCGCACTGGTTATGGACAGGAACGGCGCTCCCTCGATTAAATTGACGGCGGGGCAGCACCAAATCAAAGGCGGGTTCTTGTGGACGGCTATTCCTGACAACTTAAAAATCCCCGACGACACCGGGCTGATTCAGCTGCATCTTAACGGAACGTCAATACCGTCTCCGGCCATTAAAGACGGACAGCTGTGGCTGAAAGAAAGCGAAACCGGCTTAAAGAAACCGGAAAACATCCAAAACCGCCTGGACATTCAGGTATTCCGGAAAATCATTGATGAAGTACCCGCGCAAGTTTTGACCCGGCTGGTTCTGGAAGTTTCCGGCGCGCAACGCGAAGTCAAGCTGCCCCGGCCACTGTTGGACGGTTTTATCCCGCTGAGTTTGCAAAGCCCCTTGCCCGCTCGGCTGGAGCCCGACGGACAGTTATTAATGCAACTGCGCCCCGGCCATTGGCAGATCGACATAATGGCGAGAAACAGCAAAGAACTGAATGAGCTCCCGGCTCCCGCGCCGGGAACCGGGAGCGAGCAAGGCATCCAGTGGCCGGAATCGGAAATCTGGGTATTCGACGCCCGCCCCCAACTGCGGGTCGTTGAAATCGAACAGCTCAGCGCCATCGATCCCAACCAAACCAATTTGCCGGACGACTGGAAAAACCTGCCCGCTTATAAAATCAGTCGGGGCCAGGCCATGGGCTTTAAAACCATACGCCGGGGCGACCCGGAACCTGAACCCAACCAGCTCAATCTAGCCAGAAAGCTATGGCTGGATTTCGACGGCCAAGGCTATACCGTCAACGACATGATCAGCGGCACCATGACTCGCGGCTGGCGGCTGAATACCTTGCCGCAAACACAATTGGGAAGAGTCACCTTAAACGGCAGCAATCAGTTTATTACCCAGGATAACTCCGGCAAGCAAGGCGTGGAAGTCAGGACCGGCTCGATAACGCTGGATGCCGACAGCCGTGTCGCCGGCCCCATCGATGCCGTCAGCGCTGTCGGCTGGGAACAGGATTTTCACAACGTCCGCGCCGAGCTTAACTTGCCGCCGGGCTGGCGCTTGCTGGCGGCCAGCGGCGTTGACAATGTGCCGGACAGCTGGATTTCCCGCTGGACGCTGCTGGACTTGTTCCTGGTGTTGATTGCAGCCTTGGCAACCGGCAGGCTGTGGGGGCCCTTGTGGGGCGTTCTCGCCTTGGTTACCCTGGTGTTGATCTGGCATGAGCCGAATGCACCGCGCTTCGTTTGGCTGAATATTCTGGCTGCGACGGCCTTAATCAAGGTATTACCGCAAGGCGGATTTTTAAAATTCATGACTTGGTATCGCAATGCTTTTTGGCTGGCGTTAGTCATGACGACTTTGCCTTTTATGGTGGAGCAAGTACGTACCGGACTTTATCCGCAACTGGAAAAACCTTGGCAATCGTTCACTATGCCGTATAGCGGTATCGTTGGCACAGCGGTTGACATGAGTGTTCCGGCCCCCGTCCCTGAAGCACTCAGCGAGATGAAGCAGCGCGCATTAAAAAGAACAATACCATCGCCTTACGGGGCTTCAGACGCAGCAGTCGATTTTGACCGCATCGACCCTAAAGCCAAGGTGCAGACCGGTCCCGGTTTGCCGCAATGGCAATGGCATAAAGTATTTCTATCATGGAACGGCTCGGTTGATGCCCAGCAACAGCTGCACTTGTGGTATTTGACGCCGACATTGACCCTGTTGCTCAACTTCATGCGCACGATTTTAGTTGCGGCGCTGGCCCTGCTGATGTTCGGGGCTTTCGAAAAATTGCAGTTTAAAAAAGCGCAACCTTCGACGCCGCTGCTGCTGTGGTTTTTGCTGTTGCCGATACTGTCCATGCCATCGCAGAAAACCTATGCCGAAATTCCGGATAAAGCCGTGCTGGACGAACTGCGCAACAAGCTGCGGGAAAAACCGGTACCGCCGGACTGTCTGCCGGATTGCGCGCAAATTCAGCAGATGAAAGTAACGATTAATGACAAGGAATTGGCCATCGCCCTACAAGTTCATGCCCAACAATCTGTAGCCATTCCTTTACCTGCCGAATATGAACAATGGTTTCCCAATAACGTGTTTGTTGACGGCAAAATAGCGTCAGGGCTTTATCGCGATAACAACGGCTTGTGGCTTAATCTCAGCGAGGGCGAACATCAGGTTGTGCTGAGCGGAGCTGCGCCTTTGTTAAGCAAATTCACACTGCCTTTGCCGTTAAAACCGAACTGGGTCGGCATTCAAAATACCGGTTGGCAAGTCATCGGCTTACAGGAAAACAGCGCTGTTGACGATCAACTGCAATTTACCCGCATAAACCGGACCGAGCAGCCACAAAGCACAGCCGAACTGGAGCCGGGCATCTTGCCGCCGTTTGTCAGGATTGAACGCGCCCTGCAACTGGGTCTGGACTGGCATGTAGTCACCCGCATCATCCGGGTTTCACCGGCAGGTTCTGCCGTGTTTTTATCCGTTCCTTTGTTACCGGGCGAGTCGGTTACTACGGCAGGCGTTCGGGTTAAGGACGGTAAAGTCGAGGTTAATATCCCGGCGCAGCAAGCCGAACTGCAATGGGAATCTACGCTCGAAAAATCGGAAAAAATCGATTACGTCGCAACTGAAACAGATCAATGGACAGAAGTGTTGACGGCAGACATAAGCCCTATCTGGCATGTTGAAACGGCCGGCATCGCGATGATACACCTGAATAATAGCGGGCAATGGCTGCCGGAATGGCATCCCTGGCCGGGCGAAAAAATAACTCTGCAAATAACTCGCCCTACGGCGGCGGAAGGCCAAACCTTAACCATCGATAACAGCCGCTTAAGCATCAAACCGGGGCAACGCAACCAGGAAGCCGACTTGACTATCAGCCTGCGAAGTTCGCAAGGGTCGCAACACACGTTAATCCTGCCGGAACAAGCCGTGCTGCAATCGGTCGCCATTAATGGCCAGACCCAGCCGATCAGGCAAGACGGCAGAAAGCTCACGTTACCGATCAATCCCGGCAAACAGGAAGTCTCGATCAGCTGGCGGGAAGCGACCGGCATCACAACCTTCATGCCTACGCCGCAGGTTGACTTGGGGCTTGCGAGTGTCAACGCCAACCTGAATATCGGCCTGGGCCAGGATCGCTGGGTGTTATTTACCCTGGGGCCGAAATTGGGGCCTGCGGTTTTATTTTGGGGCGTACTGATCGTTATTGTCATGCTGTCTTTGGGCATGGGCAAAATCCGGCTGACGCCCTTGAAAGCCCGGCACTGGTTTCTATTATTGGTGGGGCTTAGCCAGATTCCCCTTGAATCGGCAGGCCTTGTCATTGCGTGGCTGATGCTGCTGGGCTGGCGCAGGACACAGCCGGTTGCAGACATTCGCTATTTTAATGTGTTGCAGGTTATTATCGGCCTATTAACCGTAGTGTCGCTGGGCATGTTGTTTTTGGCGGTCGAGCGGGGCTTGCTGGGATCGCCCGATATGCAGATTATCGGCAACCAGTCTTCGGCATTCAACTTAAACTGGTATCAGGACAGAAGCTCGGCGACTTTGCCCGTTGCAACGCTGATTTCAGTGCCGCTGATAGCGTATCGGCTATTGATGCTGGCCTGGTCGCTCTGGCTGGCGGTGTCATTGCTGAACTGGCTGAAATGGGGCTGGGAGTGTTTCTCAAGCAATGGGCTTTGGCATAAAAGTGTAGCTAAAAAAGAAATTGTTAAGTCTGAAGGGAAATAATTCACCACGAAGACACGAAGAACACGAAGTTTTTATTTCCTTCGTGTTCTTTATAGTAATTAGAGCAATTCTCGGTTAGTTAGGATCAATCCTATGGTTAAACCCTATCGGTTGAGCATCAGGAATTTGTTAGGGCACGGACTAGGTCCCGTTTGCCGCGCCGAGCACCGGAGCTTTCGCCGGGAATAGCCCGCTAGGGGTGCGGCAGGGATGCCGCACATTGACGAAGGGACAGGAGTCCCTTTCGTCAATCCCTGGTGAAAGTGAGGAGCGCAGGATGTGAGCGGCAACGGGCCGCCTTTCTTTTGGATACTTTTCTTTCGACTGCATGGATGCAGGAGGTAGAGCAACGCAGGAGCAGGAGCAGTTGCCGAGGCGGAGCACAAATTCGCCTGGAGCGAATTTGAACAGCCATGAGGCTGGCCCGCAGGGCGAAAACCAGGGAGGGTTTTCGTAGCGAAAAGTATCTCGCCGTCGGGGGCGAGCCCCCGATTCAAGCAAGCGTCGCGTGAGCGACTCTTTAAAATAACAGCATAACGCAACCGGGGCATATTTCTAACTAACGAAGAACTGCTCTAATTTGTTTAGACTTTTGGCTCAATAAAACCTCATGTCCACCTTTAAGTTCCAGCAGTTTTCAGTGTTACAGCAACACTCCGGCATGAAAATATGCACCGATGCCGTGCTGTTCGGCGCGATGGCTCCGGTCAACCGAGGCGACCGCGTGCTGGACATCGGCACCGGCACCGGCGTGCTTGCGCTGATCGCAGCCCAGCTGGGCGCGGCGAAAGTCACCGCAGTGGAGTTGACACCGGAAGCCTTTAAAGAAGCCGACATCAACTTCCACAACAGCCCGTGGGCAAACCGCCTGGAGGCCGTGCACCAGGACATCCAAAGCTTTGCCCTTACCGCCGGCCGGCAATACGACCTGATCATCAGCAACCCGCCGTTTTTTGAAAACCACTTCAAAACCGTCGATACCCTCAGAAACATCGCCCGGCACACCGACCAACTGCCGTTTGCCGATTTGATCGGCATTGCAGCAGATCTGCTGTCTCCACAGGGTTTGTTTTACCTGCTGCTTCCGGCTTATGCGGCCGCAAAGTTTTCCGCCCAGGCATTAGATGCGGGATTTTATTTAATCACTCAAACCGATTTTCGCGGCTATGCGCATAATGAAGCCAAGGTATCCGCGCTGACCTTCAGCCGTTGCTCTAAAGCCGCGTTTATGACAAGGCTGTTGACGATCTATGAATCCCACAATATTTATAGCCGGGACAGTGAAGCTTATCTGACCGATTTTCTGCTGCGGTTTGCAAAAGACCGGCAGCCAAGTCCGGAACGTGAGGCATTATCAGAATAAATGAGAATTAGCGGAAAAACAGGTGGCCCGCAGAATCCGGACTATAAAGGTATAAAGAATGCCAGAATAAAATTGTCTGATCTTTTATATTGGAAACCGGACATTAATAAGACTATGATTATGAATCAGGACTGAATGTCCTGGTTTTATTGAAGGGTGGTTTACACATTTTTCACATTCTTCATATCCGATACTTTACCGGTTATTGAAGACTAGGTTCCTAATCTGACGGCTGTAAACATGATTGTAATTAACGCAGTATCTCAACGAAATTAAAAATTGTATGGAAGAACTATTTATCGGATGGCTCAAGGAATACGGTTACGTTATTTTGTTTCTGTGGAGCATAATAGAAGGGGAAATGGGCTTGATCATGGGCGGCATCATGTCCCATACCGGCGATATGCAATACTGCGTAACGGTTTTTGTGGCAGGGCTGGGCGGTTTCACCGGAGATCAAATCTATTTTTACATTGGCCGTTTTAACAAGGGCTTGATTCAACGCAAACTGCATGGTCAACGGCGCAAGTTTGCGATTGCGCATTTACTGTTAAAAAAATACGGTTGGCCGATTATCTTTGCACAACGTTATATGTATGGCTTGCGCACGGTCATTCCCATGTCGATTGGCATTACCAAATATTCGGCAAGAAAGTTTGCCTTCATTAACCTGATCAGCGCATGGGCATGGGCCACGATTACCATAACGCCCGCTTATATCTACGGCGAGGAAATATTAAGCTTGCTAGCCTATGCTAAAGAGCACTGGTATTTTGCGCTACCCATAGCGGGAAGCTTTGCTTATGGTATTTATGCGTATTTTCAAAAACTGGAGCGTCGCCTATTGCAAAGACGAAATGACCGTATTTCGGCTATTGCAACGCAGAAGTTGAGCGACCCGCAAGAGCTATAGCCTCGTTGTGATACGGCTTTTGCGAAACTGCACCAATACTGGAAGTTCCGCCTCGCTCCGAAATTTTCGCTCATGCACGGAGAATATGGTTTTTGGTTTGAAAGTGATGAGGTACGTGTCACATACCTTTCTTGAGTTTTAGGGCTATTCGATCAATAGCTTACTACAGTTAGCAAGGGGCGGCTAGATGGCCGCCCCTCCTCTATAACTTCTTAACTGAACTTATTATCCCTGTGCAGCTATGCATTTCCTGGATGTTAACCGTGTCAGTTTACAATGCGGTGTCCGCGGTTTCTCATACAGTTGGAATAGGCTCTTTTGTATGCGTTTTCTGCATCCAGGCCTTTATAAGCGCCGCCGCCGATACCGCCTGTTGCCGCACCGATGGCTGCCCCGGTTCCAGGGCTTCCTGTGATTGCACCTATCGCTGCGCCGCCAGCTGCGCCGATTAAACCGCCTACGCCCGCACCGATAGCGGTTTCTTTAGCCGTACCGCCAGAGGCATGGCTCGCTAAATCTTTACACTGCGCCATATCCTGATTGATTCGGTAAGCATTAGGATCGTTGTAGGCATCAACGGTTGGCGTCCATCCACCTTGGCTGTAGCAGCCTGCAATCAATGTGCTGCCTATTAAAACGATACTGGTGGTTAGTTTTTTCATATTGTTTGATTACCTTTCGGAGAAATTGCTTTTTTACAGAATACTTCATTTTTTATGAATAAAGTATGAATACCATGACACTATAATTACTTGAAATTACACAGACATTTTTAGCATAAGAGCTCAGGCCCGTCAATTAAACAAGGACCGGTGCTAGCTTGCAAAATGTTGAAGCTATAACTCCCTTAAAACCTGGAGCGGCGATTTGTTAACCACGTTTCTCACGCCCCAGCAGCCCGCCAAGCCCACAAATAAAATTCCGATCAGCGGCACGATTGCCCATAAAGAATAATTAGCATAGTAGTCCATATGCATCACATGGGTATACAAGGTGTAGCGTATGGCTTCCGAGATAATCACCGCCAGCACACCGGCAATCAGCCCAAGCAGGCTAAACTCAATAATGTGCGTCTTTCTTAAAAACAGGCGATTGGCGCCCAGCGTTCGCATCAATGCGCCTTCATGGATACGGCTGTCCAAAGTGGCGTACACTGCGGCAAACAGCACCGTAAAACCGGCCATCAGCGCAAAATACAGCAAGTAATTAATCGCTGCAGTCAATTGACTCAGTATGGTTTGAAACTGCCGCAGAATTAAATCGACTTCCAACAAAGTGGTGCTGGGATATTTTTTTATCAGTACGTTTAAAAAGTCTTTTTGGCTCTCCGGCAAATAAAAGCTGGTCAGGAAAGTGCTGGGAAACGCGTCCAGCGTGCCGGGCGAGAAAATCATGTAAAAATTCGGCTTCATGGTGTCCCATTGAAGTTCGCGAATGCTGGCAACGACAGCCATGAACTGCTGGCTGCCGACAGTAAAGGTCAACTGGTCGCCCAGTTTGATTTTCAGGCTGTTGGCCAATTTCTGTTCGACCGAAACCTGCCCGGCTTGGGTATCGGCCCACCAGTTTCCGGCGGTGATTTTATTATCTTCAGGTAGCTCTCTGGTCCAGGTCAGGCTTAATTCCCGATGCGTAGCGCTTTCGCCCTGCGAGTCTTTGCTGACGATTTGCTGCACCGGCGTATTGTTGATGGCTACCAGACGGCCTCTGACTACCGGATAAAACCGGCTGCCGTTGATTTGCTGCTGTTGCAGGTCTTGCTGAAAGCTTTGTTGCTGTTCGGGAAAAATGTTCAACGCAAAATGGTTGGGCGCATTAGCGGGCAGCTGTTTGTGCCAGTCGTTGATCAAATCGGTACGCACGGTAAAACTGAGCACCATCGCCACCAGCGTAATGCAAAAAGCCAGTATCTGGCCGACGCTGCCCCGGCTGTTCTTCAGCAAGCCCTGAAGGCCGAAACGCCAGGTCAGGCCAAGATGCGGCAACAACCTCCGGCTAAACCGCAGCAAGGCATAAACCAGCAAGCCGAGCAGCAGCAACGCAACCAAGCCGACGCCGACAATGGCCGCAGTCATTTTAAGATCATCGGTATAGCGCCAGATCAATACGCCGATAATGCCGATCGCCAGGCCGTAAATCAGCCACGCGCTGCTCGGCAGAGGTTCCAGCTCACGGCGCAACACGCGCAAAGGCGGAACTTTTTTGAGGCGAAGCAGCGGCGGCAGCGCGAACCCCAGCAAAACAGCCATACCGATGATAAAGCCGAAAAAAACCGCTAACAAGCCGGGATCGGCAACCTGCTGAGGTAATAATGATCTCAATAAATGAAACAGTCCCTGCTGCGCAAACCATCCCAACACACAACCTATCGCGCTGGCCAATAAGCCCAACACCACAAACTGGCTGCCGTAAAGCCAGAGGATTTCGTTCTGCTTGCAGCCGAGACAACGCAATATCGCGGTAGCGTTAAAGTGCCGTTCGGTATAACGCCGCGTCGCCATCGCAATCGCCACGCCCGAAATCAGAATAACGACAATGCTGGATAAGCCCAGATAACGTTCCGCGCGCTCCAGCGCCGAACCCAGCTCCGGGCGGTCTTCATGGATGTCCATGATGCGCTGGGACGGATTCAGCTGCGGTTTGACCCAACGGCTGAACTCGGCCAGAGCCTTGCTGTCGCCGCTGAACTGAAAGAAATAATGCACGCGGCTGCCCGGCTGCAAAACGCCGGTCGCCTGCAAATCATCGGCATTGATCATCATGCGCGGGGAGAAGCTGTAAAAATCGCCGCGTTTGTCGGGTTCGTACGTAATGATATGGCTGACGGTCAGTTTTTTATCGCCCACGGTTATCGCATCGCCAAGATTAACGTTAAGCGCCGACAAGATGCGTTTTTCCACCCAGGCAGTGCCAGGCTTCGGACCAGAGTGCACAGTGGTTTCAGTCGAATAGTCGGAGGTGGTGGTTTTTAAAAAGCCGCGTAGCGGATAAGCGGAACTGACCGCTTTAATAGCGGCCAGTAATAGCTCGTCATGCTCAATCAACACGCTGGAAAACTCGACCGTTTGCGCTTGCGCGAGATTGAGCTCCGAAGCCTTGGCCAACCATTCGGGAGGAATTGGAGCCGGACTTGTGATCGCCAAATCGGCAGCCAAAAATTCCGCAGCCTGAGTGGTCATGGTGCGTTGCAGCCGGTCAGCAAATAGCGATATGGCGGTCGAACTGGTGACTGCGATAATCAAAGCCAGTATCAGTATGGTCAACTCGCCGGAGCGGCTGTCGCGCCATAACAGTCGGAGAGCTAAATTAAAACGTGTCATAAATGTGTCCATAAAATTAGTGCTTGGAATTTACCACGAAGGCACGAAGAGCACGAAGTTATTGAGCATTTCTTAATGACCACAAACTTCAATCCCCTGTATGGACGCAAACATCCAGAGTCTGTAAATGGCAATATTTGGAGTAGGGCGGCCCTACTCAATTGAAAGGCGTGCATCGTCAGGAAAGCGTTACTCTTTAAACCTTGGTGCTCTTCGTGTCTTCGTGGTGAAAAACTCTTAACCATTACACAACATTAATTAGCTACTATGCGCCCTGCATCGAGTTTAATGATACGCTGGCAGCGGGCCGCCAGGACTTGATCATGCGTCACCAAAATTAACGTCGTCTTGTTTTCCTGATTAAGCTCGAACAGCAGCTCGATAATATGCGCGCCGGTTTTACTATCCAGATTGCCGGTTGGTTCATCGGCAAACAAAATCGAAGGCTTGGTCACAAAAGCCCTGGCCAGGGCCACGCGCTGTTGCTCGCCGCCGGAAAGCTTCTGGGGCGTATGCGATAAACGGTGCGACAGGCCGACTCTCTCCAATAACGCGGCGGCGGCAGCCTTGGCGTTTTTGTCGCCGCTTAATTCGAGCGGCAGCATCACATTTTCCAAGGCGGTCAATCCCGGCAGCAATTGAAAGGATTGGAACACAAAGCCGATCAGCTCATTGCGCATCGCCGCCCTGCCGTCTTCGTCCATCGCCGTTAATGATTCTCCGTTCAAACTGATAGTTCCGGAGGTCGGGGTATCCAGCCCGGCCAACAGACTGATTAAGGTCGATTTGCCCGATCCGGATTCGCCGACGATGGCAATACTTTCACCGGATTTGATTATCAAATCTATGGATGACAAGATATGCAATATTCCATCGGACGTGGCTACCGATTTACTCAGGTTTTCCGTTACTATATCGCCAGGGAGGGAGGGTGTGCCGCAAGCCTGCCGGGAGCCGGCACGGCGATCACCAGGGATGGAAGGAAGGTCGTCAGCCCGCCGGGAATATGTGCGGCGACCATTGTTTAATGATTGAGTTTTCATAATGACCAGATTTATATTTGCCGTGATTGTTTCGTTGATGTCGATGACCGCTACGGCCAAATCCATTGTGGTATTGGGAGATAGTATCAGTGCCGGTTACGGAATTGAAGTCTCACAAGGCTGGGTGGCTTTATTGCAGAAAAAGTTGGATGAAAAAGGCATAGGCTATGTCGTCCACAATGAAAGCATCAGCGGCGATACCACTGCCGGCGGTGTCGCACGAATAGACCGGGCCTTAGCCTTGCACAAACCGGATGTGGTCATCATTGAGCTGGGCGCCAATGACGGCTTGCGCGGCCTGCCTCCGAAGCTGATAAAAAGCAATCTCGCCGAAATAGCCCGTCGCGCACAAAAAGCCGGCGCCAAAGTATTGCTGCTGGCTATGAAAATCCCTCCCAGTTACGGTAAGCGCTATACTGATCTTTTCTACAATATTTACCCGCAGTTAGCCAAAGAGCTGGACGTTCCGTATGTGCCTTTTATCATGGAAGATGTCGCACTGGATAAAGATATGATGCAAACGGACCGAGTGCATCCGAACCACAAAGGGCAACCGGTCATTGCCGATAAAGTATGGCCGCAGCTGCTGCCGCTATTAAAATAAAAAACCTTCAACAAGAAGAGAACCATAAATGAAATCTTTAACACTAGAAAAAGCCAACTTCATTATTAATGCAGCGATCAATAAAGCGCGCAAATTAAACATGGAGCCGATTACCGTGGTCGTTTTGGATGCGTCGGGACATTTAAAAGCCATGCAGCGGGAAGACGGCGCAACCATGATCCGGGAACAGATTGCGACGGCCAAAGCCTGGGGCGCGGTCAGTATGGGCATATCGTCGCGCAGCTTGGCCGGCGTGGCGGAAAAACGGCCTGATTTTATGAATGCCCTGTTGAACATGGCGGATGGAAAAATCATGCCGGTTCCGGGCGGCGTATTGATCCGCGATACCAAGAATAATCTGATCGGCGCAGTCGGCATCAGCGGCGATATTTCCGACCAGGACGAACGTTGCGCGATTTCCGGCATTGAGGCAGTCGGTTTTATTGCGGGAGTTTGAGGTTAATCAACTGAATACCCAAAATCTATCTCTTTTATATAACCATGCTAACCGCGCTATTTAGCAGAATATTCAGATTTAAAAAACGGAAGAACCATGTGCTGGAGTGGAGAAGCTTCAATCGTATTAGCGACCATCGGATTATCGAGTACCGCTTATTTTTATTATAAAAAAGAACCTGTCCCGCTGTTTTAGCCCTGGGCTTCTTTTCGTTAATGTAAGCCTTGCAGGCCTATACCTATACGGTAATTGACGACTACTCCAATCCCGGCAATCAGGTAGCGACCCTGTTAGGCTATATTCATATCGCTTTTCAGCCCCGTTTTTTGTCAACGCGGTATCGATGTATTTTATTCCTGAAAAAATCAGGGATAAGATTTCCGCATCGGTTTATTTTATTTGTCTGGTGACGACCGTCTGCCTGTTGATACGCCTGTATCCGTTCGAATGGGCGCCGTTCTGTTACGAAATCAAGACCCGGTTGATCCTGTTCAGTCAATATGCCGAATCGTTCAATGTGCCGTTTTGCGGCAGGCGGATCTGCTCTATAGCTCCGGTGATTGGCATATCGCCTGGGAAATCCCGGCTACGGCAAATCTGATGCTCTTTAGGATACGGTCATTAATAACTTCCCGATAGGGATCGGTTAAAATTTTTCCGTTCGCCCTGACCCTTCGGCTACGCTCAGGACTAAAGGCCTTGTCGAAGCCTGTCATGAGCTTGCCGAATGAGGTGGACGGAAAAATTTAGGCCTACCGCGTCAAGCCGATCATGCTTCGACAAGGCTCTCCTGAGTTTATCGAAGGGCTCAGCACGAACGGCTTGACGACAGAAAACAGTAATTCCGGGAAGTTATTTTTAACCAAATCCTTAATATGTATGTGGTTGCGGCATTTGTCATGCCTATTTTCTACGGCTCGTGGAAAATGACCGCTTACCATATCATTACCGGACCGTTGCTGGCCTGGCTGACCACCTCAAATCCCAACGAATGGGCGGCAGCGGCAGTCTGGTGCCTATGTTCAATCGGTCTATTGCTGTTGCTGGTGAAAACGCCGATACGCAACTATTTGCATGTGCAAAGCTGGTTTTGGTGGAAGTATCTGAAAGTCTGAAAAAGCTACACCCGATAGCAAAAAAGCTTAGTATTGCGCCGATCTTTAACCTCTACTATCGACTCCGGCTCCCAATCCGGTATCGGAAAAGATGATGAGATAAACAGGCTGCCGGGGCGCATCTTATGCCTGACTTTCTCGCCCAGTTCTGCCATGACAGCCGGAGAAAGAAACGCAAACACGACTTCATAACAAACCAGATTACAGTCCCATAAGCTGGCACGCTTTGCGGCCATATTCGGCAGTTTTCGGCAGCGCCAGGCGGTGACCAACCAAGGCAACGGCGCGCATTCCCAAGCGTCGATTGCTATGGATCGACACTCCGCCGCCAGCGGCACTGCCACTGAGCCGATTCCGGCGCCAAGATCGGCGAATTTATTGGCATTTTCCCGCTCAACAATTGCCGCTACCGCATCCGCTACGGCAGCAGAAGACAAAAACAGCGGCACATCGCCTTTAACGGTGCCCCAAAACACCAGCGCCAGCAGCAGCGCGATCAACAGATAGCACCAGGAAGGCACGTGTAAGATGAGCATGGCGATTGCCATCGGCATAAACAACAAATGGATAGGCATCCACCAGTACCGCTGGCGAAACAGCTTAGACCATAAAGCCGCTGCAACGCCTTGTACCAGCGCCAAACGCCATGCACCGTGAAACAACGCAGGCGACATCCAGGTTAAGGCGATTGTCGCCGCCAAACCCATCGCCTGTGCGGCAAAAGCTTTGAATAATGTTATCAAACTTGTGTTCCGGCGATTTTCATCAAGTAAGACCGGAAATATCCATTTGACCGGTATTAATTCTTCGGAGAATTTGGCTTGGATGGTGCCTCAGGTACAGGAATCGGCGCAGCAGATGGATCTACGATTTTGGATACTGTTTCTTTAAAAGCCTTTTCCTCTAAAGCTTTTTGCCGGTTGCCTTCGCCATAAAGCGTTGCGGCAGCCATAAACAAGACAGTCGATATAATGAGAATTAAGAATCTGTCCGGATTTTTCATAAAGAATAAAGGCCATTTGGGCTTAATCATTCCCAGTATAAAAAAAAGCAGGGTCCAGAGTCCTGTGTGAAAAGCGATTTTTGTCAGCATTCTAATTACTCGTTAACTTACATTTAGATGGATTTATATTATTATTAGTTGGGCGGCCGTTTGCAACACGCACGGCGCTATTTTAACGGTTTTACTTTACCAGGGTCTGAATTGTCGATATCGATTGTTTCTGTCGGCTGACATTTGCCGCATCCGCATCAAAACTCTCATCTATAGAGTTTTTTCATATAACAAAAATTAGGGGGGTTTATGGGGGCTTTTGCTTTAGCATTATTGATTTTCGCTGTCTTGATGGTGTTTTTAAGCGTCAAGTCGGTTCCCCAGGGCATGGAATATACCGTTGAGCGCTTCGGTAGATATACCAACACACTGACGCCAGGCTTGAATATTATCGTACCGATCATTGACCGTATCGGCAAAAAAATGATCATGATGGAACAAGTGATGGATGTGCCGTCACAGGAAGTAATCACCAAGGATAATGCGATGGTCACCGTGGACGGGGTGGTTTTCTATCAAGTCATGGATGCCGCCAAAGCCGCTTATGAAGTCAGCCAGCTGAGCTGGGCGATTCTGAATCTGGTAATGACCAATATCCGTACCGTCATGGGCTCGATGGATCTGGATGAACTGCTGTCGCGCCGCGATGACATCAATGCACGGCTGCTGGCCGTGGTCGACGATGCCACGACCCCGTGGGGCATCAAGGTCACCCGCATCGAAATCAAAGACATTGCCCCGCCCAAAGATTTGGTCGAAGCGATGGGCCGGCAAATGAAAGCCGAGCGCTTGAAACGCGCCTCCATTCTTGAGGCTGAGGGCTTACGACAATCCGAAATTTTACGTGCGGAAGGCGCACAACAAGCCGCCATTTTGGAAGCGGAAGGCCGCAAAGAAGCGTCTTATCGCGATGCCGACGCCCGTGAGCGTTTGGCCCAGGCCGAAGCCAGAGCAACATTAATGGTGTCGGAAGCGATCGGCAAAGGCGATGTTCAAGCCATTAACTATTTTATTGCCCAAAAATATATCGAAGCGTTAAAAGATATCGGCGCGGCTAACAACAGCAAACTGGTTTTCATGCCGCTCGATTCATCTAGCGTGATTGGCGCCATCGGCGGCATCAGCGAGCTGGCCAAAGAAGCCATAACCAATGCATCGAACGCTAGAAAAAGCTGATATGAATGAACTAGAGGTTGTTTTTTGGAACTGGTGGGTACTCGCTCTTATTCTGTTAGTAATAGAGCTGCTTGCCCCCGGCTTTTTCTTTCTGTGGATGGCGGCCTCCGGTTTTGTTACCGGCCTCCTGTTATGGCTGATGCCTGCACTCGACATCAAGGTGCAGATATTTATTTTTTCGGTACTTTCAATAGTGGCAATCACCGCGTGGAAGCTTTACGGAAAAAAATACCCGATAAGCACAGACCATCCTTTATTAAACAAGCGCGGCCAACAATATATCGGCCGGGTCTTTAGCCTGTACCAACCGATAGAAAACGGCGAAGGCAAAATAAAGGTAGACGATTCCATCTGGAAGGTTCACGGCGAAGATTGCGATATCAACACCAAGGTAAAAGTCATCGCGATTCGCGGTACGGTGTTTGATGTGGAAAAAGTTCTCGATGCCTGATGGAACCGCAAAGGCAATTTAATTGGTTTATTTTTCACGCTTGGTAGCGGGATTTGCTACCAATAACCGGTTGATCTGTTCCATATCTGTTTGGGCGAGACTACTAGACGCTTGTTTTAGCTTCAAGGTATTCAGCAAGTAATCGTATCGCGTACGTGAATAATCCCGTTTAGCCCGGTATAAATTTCTTTGCTCGTCCAATACTTCGACGAGCGTCCGGACACCAACCTCAAAACCCGCTTCAGTCGATTGCAGGGAAACTTCGGCGGAGCTGACTGCGGTTTTCAGCGCTTCTACACGGCTAATGCTGGTCGTGACGCCCCGATAAGCATCTTTGACCTGACGATTGACCGCTCTTTTCGCGGCAGTGAGTTGCTCTTTCGCCTGTTCATATTTATAACCGGCTTGCCGGGTCCTGGAATTCACCGCACCGCCTTCAAATAACGGAACATTTAAACGCAGACCGACAACTTCTGTCGATCCTCGTAAGCCAAAATTACTGCTCGTGTCGTATTCGCCCACGGAAGCGGTCAAATCCAGTTTCGGCAGATGTCCATTGCGTTCCAGGTCTATCGATTTCCGGGCAAATTCCATCTGGTTAAAGGCAGAAACAATGCTGAAATTACCGACTTCCGCAGAACTACTCCACACCGATATATCGTCCGGTTCCGGTCTGGCTAACGGAATCTTCTCGCTCAGCGCATTAAGCATGATATCTTGCTCGCCAATAATTTCCGCTAATGCTTCTTTTTGGTTATCGACATTATTGGCTGCCTCAATTTCATTGGCGGTGGCGGTATCGAAAGCGGCCTGAGCCTGCCGGCTTTCGGTAATGCCGATAACGCCTATGGCAAACTGGTGTTTGGCCTGATCCAGCTGGCGTGCAATCGCCTGTTTTTCCGCTCGGCTAAATTCAAGATTGTCCTCGGCAGATAGGACATTGAAATAAGCCTCAGCGACTTTAACCATCAGCTTTTGCAGTTCAGCCTGATAATCCGCCTCGGCTTGGGCAATTTGATTATCGGATTGGCTTAGCTGTATCCAATGCTCCCAATGAAACAATGGCTGGGTCAGGTTGACATTAAAGTAGTTGTCCGAGTAATTCTGTATGCCCGCGCCTTGATAAGTAAACCTTTTGTTATTCAGTCGATTTACAGTGCTGTTGCCTGTCGCCGAAACATTGGGCAGGAAATTAGCAATACTTTGGTCTTTGGATTCACCAACGGCAAGCTGACTGGCGCCCGCTTGTTTTAGGACAGGATCATTTTGCAACGCCAGTTCATAGACTTCCAGCAAGTCCTGGGCATATAAAGCTGGGGAAATTCCTGTTAGAAAAACAATGATAAATCCCGGTAAATAATTGGACATCGCTTGCTTGATGATATGAATTGACATGCAATTTTAATTTTCCGGGTTAAATGCATTTGTAACCTTACAAAGCCGTCACCTTGCCTATTTCACAAGGTAAGCTGCACCACGGCGATTAAGCTTAATTAGCTTGATTTCAAAAAACATTATTATAGCAGGAGTTTAATCAAGAATTGCCGGGGGACTGGGCCGGCTTGAGTTCTGGTTACGGATGCAGCAACGGCTGAAATCTACTGTACTGCCGAATCTCACCAACTGCGATCAGCTTTTAAATAAACTCACCAACGTCTTGAATTGCAATAAATCTTCGCCGGTTGCCGTCCGCCCGTAACGCAGCTTGATGAACAGAGCGGTGATTTGATCTACCTTCTCTGCCTGCTCGGGCAGTTTTATCTTTACTCTGTCGGCAAAATCCTTAGCCCCTTCCCCAGCGCCTCTCAACAGCCCGTGTTTAACCAGCTTTTTACAAAACCGGTTATAGATCAGTAAGACTTTATCGGCAGCTTTCGGTTTTTGATAGAGTAGGAACCAGCAAAGCGCGGCGGTTATCAATGCTATGGTCGCGATCATCCAGTAAATCATGGCCTTAAGGTCATTGATGCCGAATGACGACAGGAAGCTGGACTGGCTCTTGTTGTCGTAATTGATGACCCAGCGTTGCCAGTTGTAATCGACGTTGCCCCAGAGCTGCCGGGCCTGTTTCAGCCAGTTGTAGGCGGGGCGCGGCAAGTAATTATTGGCTGATGCAATACCGTAGGCGGTTTGCCGGTCGATGTTAATCTCGCGCTCGATTCTTTCCGGCGCAATCGCGGCGGTCGGATCGACCCGAACCCAGCCCCGGTTCTCCAGCCAGACTTCGGCCCAGGCATGGGCGTCGGCTTGCCTGATTTCCAGGAAACCGCCGACCTTGTTCAGTTCCCCGCCCTGATAGCCGGTAACGACGCGCGCCGGGATGTGGGCGACGCGCATCAGATACACGAAGGCCGAAGCGTAATGGCTGCAAAAGCCGTATCGGGTTTTGAACAGAAAAGTCTCTATCGGGTTTTCTTCCATGACCGGCGGGGTTAAAGTGTAATGAAAGTCTTCCGTTCTGAAATGGCTTAACAGCCGATTGATAAAGTTATCGGGCGCGCTATCGAAACCGTGCAACTGGCCGACCAGTTGTTTGATTTGATCCGACGGCTCGCCGGGCAGCTGCGTTGCGGCTTGATATTCGCCGGCATTGATCGGGCCGGTGTTGTAATCGGGATAAGAGGTGACTTTGTACTCGGCGCGTTGATCGGATCTTTCCGGCGTGATCAGCTGGTAGCCGGCATTCAGGGCTAAAGGCGTGGAAAATTCCTGGGGCATATCCAAGGCAAACACCCAGTTTTTATCCAGAGGCTCCATCAACAGCGTGTATTGATAAGCTATTCCGGCAACGGCCGGCTTGCGCGAGGGCTTTTGGAATATCGCTTGCGTCCAGCGCTTTCCGTCAGTGTAGGACAAAACCGGGCCGCGCCAATAGCGTTGCTGCGGCGGAGGAGTTGGGCCGGCAAATTTCACCCGAAAAACCAGTTCGAAAGACTCGCCCATATCGCTGATGGAACCGGGTTCCATGCTGTCGCTTAAACCTGTTTCAGCTCGATGCGAGTCATTAAACAGCATCCATTTTGGCGCTTCAAGGCGGGGGAATAACACAAACAATGCCACCGCAATCGGTAGGGCTTGAACGATGATCATGACTGACGTTTTAATCGCCGCAAGTATTTGTGTATTACGGCTATTGATGCAAACCAGTGTCGCTAACAGCACGCAGCAGACCAGCAGGATATAGGCCGCCATCAACATACTTTGTTCATATAAGAATTGGGAGGCGGCGACGATGAAAGCCAGATAGTTGACCAGGTAAAGATCGCGCTCTGTTTTCATCTCCAATAATTTGAGCCCCAGGGCGGTAATGAACAGGTTGGTTCCGGCCTCGCGCCCGAATAGGCCCAGATGCTGGCTATACAGCAGGCCGATTCCGGAAACGGCCAGCAACAAAGTCAGCAGTTTGCCGGGCAGCCAATTGGGTTTCCAGACTCCGGCCAAGCGCCAGGCCAGCAGCAAGCAGAAGAAGCCAAATACGGCAGCCGGAATATGATAAACATGCGGAAAGACAATCAGCCCGATCGAGGTCAGCAGAAAGATTAAAATAATTTTATCGAGTTCCGGCTTCATAACCATCAAAACAGCGCCAGCGCTTCCAGGCATTTTTGGTAATGCGCCAACCCATTGCCGGGCGGCACTGTTAACCCCGGCAAGGCAAACCCGTAACGGATTCCGGCCCGCTCGGCATCCACCACCCAGCGGCACATCCGGCTTAAGCGCTCCTCACTATTGTGTCCGGGCGCATGGTCGTAATCCAGCCGGATTTCCTCTAATGATTGGTCGGCACCGTATCGCTTGCTGAACACGCCCAAACCTTTGGCGAATGCTTTCCAGTGGATATGCTTGATGGAATCGCCGGACTGATATTCCTGCAAGCCGTAAAAGTCATCGGCTCCGTTGCCGCTAAATCCCTGTTGATTTTCTTCAGAAGGCGCTTTCGGGAAAGGCATTTCAACAGAGGCCGGTTTCGGATAAACCAAGGCCTTAAGATTGAAACGGATCGGTGACCAGGCGCGAAACAGGCCCAGAGGGTACGAGCTGGACAGCGTCACAGTCCCCGCATGGTGCCAGCCTCTTTTAGCGGTTAGCGAGTAAACGGTAACCTGCTCTGCGTTTTGCGGCTGCAAAGTCAGGCTTTGAGTATCTTGCAGCGTAACCTGTAACTGGTGGCGCTCTATCTCGGTCGGATTATTAATATGGATGTCGAATCCTGCGGCCTCTCCGGCAAACACGGCTTGGCTGCGGCCAGGTTGTACCACCAGGCCGGATAAAGCTTTGTAGCTGTGCAAAATAGTGATGAAAAAGACGCTCGCCAGCAAGAAAGCCAGCATGTAGGCCAGATTATTGTTGTAAACGAAAGCGATCAGCATCAGTAGAACAATCAGCAATACAAAACCCAAGCCTCGCTGGGTAGGCAGAATAAAGATACGCCGGTGATTTAACAGCACCGGCGTATCGACCGCCTTTTCGCCTGAAATAAACCGGCTGAGCCTAAAGCGTTCTTTTAAGGTGATTCCCAAGAAAGAGTATCCCATCAAGAATCCGATCCTTAAGAAAAAATAGGGTCCACGAAAATCACGAAAGACACGAAAAAAAAACAGCCTAAAGAATCGCGCTATGAGAATTTTCGTGCTTTTTGTGTTTTTCGTGGACGATTCGTTTGCTGGATTCATTTAGTTTAATGGACAGCAACATTAGCCAGGATGGGCGCGACGATGGCTTCCGATTGGCTATTGCCCGCCCGCAGCCGATGCCCCGCGACGGCCGCCAATACGGCTTGCAGATCTTCCGGGATCACCGCCTCGCGCTGATCCATAAACGCCCAGGCTTTGGCTGCGGTCAGCAGCGCCAAACCGGCTCGGGGCGACAAGCCGCAGTGATATTCGGATGATTCGCGGGTAAAGTTAATGATGCCCTGGCAGTAATCCAGCAAGGCGGCCGAGACATGAACCTCGGTAATCGCCCTCTGTATTCGTTGCAAGTGTTCAGGCGCCAGTTTGACCGGCAACGATTCGAACAGGCTATGCCGGCTTTGCCCGGTCAGCAGTTGCCTTTCCGCCTGATAATCGGGATAGCCCAGTTCGATGCGCATTAAAAAACGATCCAGCTGCGACTCAGGCAGCGGAAACGTGCCTAACTGATGGGACGGGTTTTGCGTGGCAATCACAAAAAAAGGCTGAGGCAGCGGATAGGTTTTTCCTTCCACCGAAACCTGATGTTCCTCCATCGCTTCCAGCAAAGCGCTTTGAGCTTTTGGGGTTGCACGGTTAATTTCATCCGCCAAGACCATCTGGTTAAAAACCGGGCCGGGATGAAACTTAAATTCGTGATTTTTGCTGTCAAAAACGGAAGCGCCGATGATGTCGGCCGGCAAGATATCGCTGGTGAACTGTATCCGTTGATAATTTAAACCCAGCAGTTTTGCCAGGGTATGAGCCAGCGTGGTTTTGCCGACGCCGGGAATATCCTCTATCAACAGATGGCCGCGGGCCAGCAGGCAGCAAAGCGCAAGCCGAACCTGCCGAGGCTTGCCGAGAATGACCTGGTTAGCAGAATCTAAAAGCTGCTGAATTGCATTTTGCATGGAAAGTAGGGGGAGTGATAGGATGATGTGTTATAAATTTATTGAATTTCAGTTTTATTATAAAGCAAGATTCAAACACACACAGACCGAACCGAAAACAGGAGCTTGCTATGAAAGAGTATGAAGAAGTACGCAACAGCTTAATTGACATGCTGGAAGATCTTGATGATCGTCTGGCTAAAATTACTCATGATGTCAAAGAACCTTTAGACAGGGATTTTGAAGAACAAGCCGCTCAAGCCGAGAATAATGAAGTTCTGGATAGCTTGGGCAATGCGGCCCGGACGGAAAGAGCAATGGTCAGGGAGGCTATCGCCCGAATAGATAAAGGCCAATACGGATTATGTCAGGTTTGTGGCAATCCGATTAGCAAAGAACGGTTAAAAGCCATACCTTTTTCCAGTATGTGCATAAAATGCGCCAGCCAGGCGGGCTGTTAAGGAAATCTAAATAATTCGACTATAAGATACCCATAAAACAACCGATCAGTGGTCTATTAACTTAACATATCTATATAATTAAATTATCAAGATAAAGTTAGAAATTACCCTGCAACGTGTTCAAATCTTTTTGTTTAATAAGCTTATCCACCTTATAATCCGACAAAACTTTCAAGTTTTTTCCATTTCCTATTTATTTCACTACAACCCGAGACTTATCTAACGATGAAAACGAAAATTGCCCTATTTTTAGGACTGTTACTTATTGCTAATGTCAGCTTTGCTGAAGATTTAAAAGTTGGTTTTGTCAATATACCTGCCGTTCTTGAAAAAGCCCCTCAAGCTGAAAAAGCCAAGAAACGTCTGGAACAAGAGTTTTCACCGCGCGACAAGCAACTCGTTGCCCAACAAAAAGAAATTCAAAGCATGGACGAAAAATTGGCCCGTGATGCAGCCGTGATGGGCGAGTCAGCCAGAGCCAATATGGAAAAAGACATTCTGAACAAGAAAAGAGACGCCAAAAGAGCACAACAAGAATTCAGCGAAGACTTTAATGTTCGTCGTAATGAAGAATTGGGTAAATTGCAAAGCCGTATCGTTGAAGTTATTCGTGATATAGCCAAAACTCAAAACTTTGACTTGTTACTGACTGATGGCGTTATTTATGCCAACGACCAAATTGACGTGACTGCACAAGTTCAACAAAAGTTATCGGCTTTGCCAAACTAATCGGTTTTAACCGTCAGTCCTGAACAGGCTGACGGCGCATTGAATTTCATTGTAAAGGCGACCGCCTTTACAATGAGCAATCTCCCCTTTCGATCTCTTCCGGCCTTTTTTCCTGTTAATCCGCAGCTAATCGTGGATACTTTCATCACCTCATTACCCTTTGCATCAGGCAGCATGACATGAACAAGCGACAGCTTATCGAAAAGCTATCATTGGAACCTCATATTGAAGGCGGCTATTTTTCCAGAACCTATAGCTCCGACCTAAAAACCCATATAGCTGACGGCTCGAAACCGAGGTGCCTGCTGTCCTCTATTTTTTACATGCTGACTGACGACAGCCCGATTGGGCATTTGCATAAGAACAAATCGGATATCATCCATTACTTTCACGGCGGCTCCCCGTTAACTTATTTAATCCTGCATCCTGACGGTCATCTTGAGACAACGATACTTGGCGATGATCTTGATAACGGCCAGCAACTGCAACTGATCGTCAAAGGAGGATGCTGGAAAGCAACCGAGCTTGAGGCCGGCGAATTCGGCTTAATCAGCGAAGCGGTATCGCCCGGCTTTGATTATAACGATATGGAACTGGCGGAACAGACCATCATAAGAAACCAGTTTCCTCAAGTATGGGATCAAGTCTCAAAATATGTCCGGAAAACCGGAACATAAAGGCGTCTATGCTTTATTACCTGAGCCCCCCCATACGCATCTGCTTCACTCCCAGTCGCTTTTTCCCAGCCGTTTTTGCCTGCTCAATAACTGCAAACGCAGCCTTTGCCATAGCGCGGAGCAGCTTTTGATCACCTGCGGCGCATAGCGTTTCGCCTCTTGCAGCAGCGAAACGGTGAGCCTGAAAAGCATCACTCCGGCACGATAGGCTTTTTCTTGCATCCCGTAAAACAGCGGCCGTAGCGCAGCCAAATTCACGTCCCGATCCTTAACCTTGCCGCGCCGGTACAGCCAATGCAACAGACCGCTGACATAGAGAACGAACAGTCCTATACCACTAAGAAACCAGATAAACCGGGCTGTGGCACCGAAAGCTTCGCCGGTATGCACCGGCCAGATCCAGGTCGCAAAAGTTTCACCCTGCGTAAACCCGGACGGGTCGCGCACCTCTTTGACCTGCCCGCTCCATCGATCCACCCAGACCGTCGTGTAGGGATGCCGGTGATTGACTTCACTGCCTTGACGCAAATTAATGCGGTAAATTCCGCTGTCGCCGGCAGGGGTGGTGACCCGCCTCAGTTCGGCTTTGGGAAAAGGGCCGCGCGCGATGAATTCCGCCGACTCCAGCCCGACCGGATGATTGTTCGGAATCGCCGTACTGATGATATTGCGCCCGGTTCCGCCGTGTTCCATGCCGGATGAGCCGACCAGCGTTTCCAGTATCGAAGGGAAACTCAGGTTAATGCCGGTGAACGCCAGCAGCAACAGGACCAATGCGCTCAGCAGCCCGATCATGCGGTGCAGGTCGAAAGCCAGCCGCATCATGCCGGCCTTATGGCGAATCCGTAACGCCTCCCGGATGCCCCTGATGCCCGGCCACCACAGGTAAACGCCGGTTCCGGCAGAAACCATCAGCAATAAACCCAACATGCCCACCGCATTCGAGCCGAAGCGGTCAAGCCGAAGTTGGCTATGCAGATCAAGCAGCCAAGTAGTCGCGGTCTGTCCCCAGAATCGGCTGGCAACAACTTCGGCGGTGTACGGATTTACCGAGACCATAAGCGGCGCGTACAGCTCGAAGAACGTCTCTCTGGGCTTGTCGTACCAAACGGTAATCATGCCCTGCGGAGACCTGGGCAGTTCCAGCGTCCAGGAACCGTAGCGGTTGGGATGTGCCGCCTGCACCGCCGCCATGATTTTATCCAGCGACTGGCGCTTGCCTTCCGGCTGCTCGATAACCAGCTTTGGGTTCAACAGCTCGTCCAATTCTTCGCGGTACACGCTGAGACTGCCGGTCAGCCCCATCAGTGCAAAAAAGAAGCCGGCGATTAATGCCAGATAAACATGAACCTTAATCCAGGTTGCCCGGTTGAGCAGGCGTTGAATGGGAAATTGCATGGCTTTGTTGTGGGCTTAAAAAATAATCATTATCCCATACGGGATTATGCGCTGTTTATTTTTGTCCGGCGCACCGCACGTATATCCGCAACATTAAAGAGCCGATCCATCCTGTCCAATGCTATAAAAATAAAACTACGTGATTTCACGTATTGCATTGCGTGATATCACGCAGTTTATAAGCCACTCCTTATTCAGCTCACCGCTGAAAAATCTTGCCAGGCACAGCACAGACCTTGCCAGCACTGGCTTAGAACGCCCAGACATAACGATCTTTCCATTGTGGCACGGATACTGCGATTGTCTGTGGAATCATGAGTGTCACAACAAAGCATAATTACAGGAGAACTGATGCGCACACTACCCAAACTGATAGCAACCCTGCCGCTGACGATGGTCATGGGCTCTGCCCTGGCCGAAGAAAGCACTCTCACCGGCAGCAACACTGTGGCGGTTAAGACGCCTGATGCTCCGGCATCTACGGCTAAATCCGGTCAAAAAGGGGAACGCGAAAAAAAGACAGGCGAGCCGCTGGTTTTGGACATGCTGACCATCAAATCCCAACAAGCCAATATCGACCAGCCGTTCGGCAGCTATCTCGACCACTCGCAAATCGCCCTGGCCAGAACCGCGACCAGCGATACCGCGCAAATGCTTAAAGGCACGCCCGGCATGAGCTTCTCAGGCGGCGGCGGTATTTCCAGCCGGCCTATTATTCATGGTATGGCGGATGACCGTTTGCGGACCCAAGTCGATGGCATGAATTTGATCTCGGCTTGCGCCAATCATATGAATCCAGCGTTGTCGTATGTTTCTCCTTCCAGCGTGATGAGCGCCCAAGTGCTTGCCGGCATCACGCCGGTCAGTATGGGCGGCGACAGCATCGGCGGCACTATCCGCGTTAACTCGGCCGATCCGGAATTCGCCGAAGACGGCAAAGCCCCATTGATAAAAGGCCAGGCTTCGACCTTTTACCGCACTAACGGCGATGCGCGAGGGGGCAATATTGCCGCTTCGATAGCCAACAAACATGCCGAACTTAAATATACGGGCTCAACAGTGCAGTCCCGTAATTATAAAGCCGGCGGAAATTTCACTACCCAAAATACCAAGAACGGCAATGATGTGGTCGCCTCTTCCGCCTATAAATCCGAGAACCAAGCACTGTCTCTGGCCCTGCGCGGCGGCGATCATCTGGCTGTGATCAAGGTCGGGCAACAGAATATCCCTTATCAAGCCTTCCCCAACGTGCGCATGGACATGACTGGCGATGACAGCTGGTTCGCCAACGTCTTCACTAAAAGCAATTTTGACTGGGGTAATATTGAAACCCGCGCTTATCACGAGGACGCCCAGCACAAGATGAACTTCCTTGAAGATAAAAAGACTACACCAACCCGCAGCATGCCTATGGATACGCATGGCGTTAACCAGGGCCTGTTAGTAAAAGCCAATATCGATATGACCGACAAGCACTTGCTGACGGTCGGCGGCGAATATCAGCGTTACCGCTTGGATGACTGGTGGGATCCGGTTCCGGGCAGCATGATGATGGGACCGGGCACCTTTTGGAATATCAATGGCGGCAAGCGCGACCGCGTCGATTTGTTTACCGAATGGGAAGGCCGTTGGAGCGATAAATGGCTGACCCAACTCGGCGCCCGCGTCGGCGCGGTGGAGATGAATGCCAGCGACGTAAAAGACTATAGAACCGCTACCGCTGCACAAAGAGCGGAGGCGACAGCCGTTAACAGCCAAAACAAAAAACAGACCGATATCAATATCGATTGGACGGCGCTGGCGCGTTACACCTACAATGACATGCAGACTTATGAACTGGGCGCCGCCCGAAAAACCCGCTCGCCTAATCTTTACGAACGCTTTGCCTGGTCCCGCGGAACCATGGCGATGTTTATGAACAATTGGGTGGGCGATGCCAACGGCTATGTCGGCGACGTCAATCTTAAGCCGGAAGTCGCGCACACCGTCAGCGCTACAGCCAATTGGCATGATGCCAATCAGCAAGACTGGGAAACCAAGATCACGCCTTTTTACACTCACGTAGAAAACTATATCGATGCGAGACTCTGTCAGCCGGCCAATGGCGTAGCGTGTAACAGCCCGGCCATGGGCTTTAATCTGCTGCAACTGGCCAACTTCGATGCGTATCTGTTCGGAGTCGATGTATCAGGATCCAAGCGCTTATTCGAAGACACAAAATACGGCAGCTTCACCGGTAAAACAGGTCTGAATTATGTCAGGGGGAAGAACAACGATACCGGGGGCAACTTGTACCAACAAATGCCGTTCAACGCGACGGTAGCCCTCGAACATCAACGCGGCGGCTGGGCGAATACGATTGAAACGCAAATAGTCGCGCCTAAAACCGACGTACAGAATGTCCGCCTGGAACCTAAAACCGCCGGTTTCGCATTGCTGAACTTGCGCAGCAGTTATACCTGGAAGCACTTGCGGATCGATGGCGGCATAGACAACCTGCTCGACAAGAACTACGCCCTGCCGCTGGGCGGCACTTATATAGGCGAAAGAAGCGTTCCGGGAACAGCGGTACCCGGCATGGGCCGTTCATTCAATGTCGGCATGACCGTAAACTACTAGCCGTATAAGTTGCGTTAATGTTAAGCAGTTAACGCAACCTGCCCGGCTGCAATGAGTTACCTGGAATTCAAGACGATACAAGACGCCCGGCTCAGTAACGGGACGCCTTCCAGGTAACGCTTAAGGATTGCACTTTTTACTGCGAATCTCTTTAAAAAACCACGAGTGACTGTATTCATACAGTCGCTCGTGGTTTTTATTGTTCCAAGACACCTAGCGAGCTTAGCCTGTTAAGCGTCAGGATTGTAATTGCCGGAAGATAACAGGGCGCTGACTTTCAATCATGTTTGGATTTCAATTTTTATAAGGCCACATAGAAGGAGGGCTAGCGCCTATTAAAACCCATTTTCATCCCGCATCCGTCAAATGCTTTTACGGGATAAAAAGCTCATTTCGCGTGACTATTGCCTATCATGAAGTTCCGTATTATTCTGCCCACTTCCCGTCACAGATCATCTGATCATTTCGCCTATTATTTCTTTTATGCCCATTTACCTTATCCGGCTGTTAGAGATTCTTGGGATTTATTATCATCCGCATCGCACTATCGAATATCACAGGCAATATGTCTTTATGCCGGCTTGGACGGCTCACTTAAGGACACGGCGGCAATGATTGTGTGCCTCTCCAATATTAAATACTATGGATTAACTTCATGCTTTTAGAAATCTCCCAAAATAAAATAAAAAAGATGAGATCGATAAAAACGCATTTAACTGTCACGCTATTATGGTTCATGTTGCTACTCACCGGATTGATAGGCGCAACAACATACTGGTTCGTATATAGCAGCATTAAAGAAAATCGCATCAAGGACGTAGGCTATTTAGCCGAAGCGCGCCATGAAGAACTACGCATGCGCCTGCGCAAGTACGACCAGTACGGAAAAGCTTTGCTGGACAACTTGATTTCTTGTCGCTACAGCAATGAAGGCATCAATAACTGTGCTCGAGCCAAGATGGAGCAGTTTGCCGCCATCAATCATGCCATCGGCTTTACTTTTCATTCAGGAATCGAAAGCGACCTTTCCTACGGCAGCAATGCCGTATCATCCGATCAGTTAAACCTGCCTTTTCTGCCCGGGCAGATAGCGGCATCCTCTACGGTAAACGGCGCTTCATCGTTTTCCCTGATCGCTGCCGATCCGGCATCCGGCTTTAGTCTGGTAACAACCTATTCCGGACAGGAACTGCAAGAAATTTTTGTAGCGTCCAGAGTACTGGGGCAATCCGGGGAAAACTTTCTGGTCGATAATCAGGGACTTTTTATCACCAAGCCGCGCTATTCTCCGGAGCAAAGGGAGACCGAGCCTATTTCATCGCTACCGATGCAGCACTGTCTCCACAGTGAAAACGGCGGAATTCTCGGCCTTGATTATCGCGGCGCTTCCATCATCCATGGTTTCCGGTTCGTACCGGAAATCGGAGGGGGCTGTATTATGGCGCATATCGATCAGGCAGAAGCTTTTACCCCTTTAAGACAATTGGTCATGGGCTTGGTCACTGCGAACTTTCTTTTCGCCTTTTCTGCCTGCCTGATCGCAAGGATGAGCGGCAGGAGCTTGTCCAAATCCATTATTGCCCTGGCTGAAATGTCGCGGGCCTTATCCCGGGGAGATTTTACGCAACGGGTTACCTCAACAAAGTACCGCGAAATCGCCGAGTTGTCGGAACTGTTCAATAACATGGCGGAACAACTGGACATCACTCTCAGCCATTTAAAAGCATCCGAACACGAGCTGGAGAAAAAAGTTGCTGAACTCCACGAGCGTTATAAAAAATACGATTCGGTCATTCAAACTATCAGCGAGGGTTTCTGGCAAGTAGATAAAGAGGGCTATCTGTTGGAAGTCAATCCGGCCTATACCCATCTTTCCGGATATTCCGAGACGGAATTGGTCGGCATGCGGATCGCCGATCTGGAAGCGCAGGAATCGCCTGAACAAATAGCTCAACATATCCGCGCTGTTATGCTGTATGGAACAGATGTGTTTGAAACCCGGCACCGCCGCAAGGATGGGAGGCTGTGGAATGTTGAAGTCAGCATTTCTTTCATTAATGAAAATGGAGGCTATTTCGTCAGCTTTTTCAGGGACATCAGTGCGCGCAAAGAAATAGACGATAGGCTAAAAGCCAGTGAAATGAAATTCCGTTCGATCATCGAGGCGTGCCCGGTGCCGATGGCGTTGAACGATGAAAAGTTAAACATCACCTTCCTGAACCCGGCATTTGTTCAGGCCTTTGGTTACAGTGTAGATGATATTCCCACGGTGGCGGACTGGTGGTCAAAAGCCTATCCTGATCCGGACTATCGATACTCGGTCGTAACTAACTGGCAAGCGATACTGGAGAAAGCCAAGCAGGATCATAGCGAATTGCCATCTTTGGAAGTGACTATCCGCTGCAAGAATAACACCGTTAAAACCGTATTAGTCTCTGCCGCTACGATTCAACCCGATTTTGCGGGTGAACAGTTGATCATCCTGTACGACATTACCCCGCGCAAGCAAATTGAAGCTAAATTTAACGCTATTTTTGATGCCTCGGTGGAAGGCATTATTACTTATGACAACGCCAACACTATCGTTTCGGCGAATGCCGCCGTAGAAACCATTTTCGGCTATCAGCCGGAAGAGCTGGTCGGTTACAGCATCAACAAACTCTTGCCGTCATCGCCAGGTTCCAGTTCACCTCAGGCGGCAGAACAAGTCGGCCAGATCCAGGAGATTGAAGGCCTGCATAAAAACGGTTCCGTGGTGCCGCTGGATCTGTCCGTAGCGGAATATTCAATTAATGATACGCATTATTTTACCGGCATTGTGCGCGACGTCAGCCTGCGCAAACACCGGGAACAGCAAGACAAGGAACATCTGGACGAGCTCGCCCATGTCACGCGCCTTGGGCTGATGGGCGAAATGGCGTCCGGCATTGCGCATGAAGTCAACCAGCCGCTATCCGCGATTTCCAGCTATACCCAGGTTAGCTTGAACCTGATCGGCTCTGAAAATCCCGACCTGTCCCAGCTGACAGAGATCCTGTACAAAACCCAGCAGCAGGCGTTAAGAGCCGGACGGATCATTCATCGCATGCGGGAATTCGTCAAGTCTCATTCAATACATCGATTAAGCGCCGATATGAATGCGTTGATTTATGACGCTGTCGGCTTGTGCATTGCCGATCTTAAACAAAACGACGTAAAATTGACATTTGAGCTGGAAAACAACCTGCCGACTGTTTATGTAGATCATGTCCAAATTGAGCAGGTCATTATAAATTTGGTCAGGAACAGCATTGATGTCTTAAAAGAATTACCCGCCAAACAACAACGGTATCTGTCCATCCAAAGCCGGCTGACGTTCAATGACAACATACAGGTCAGGGTGAAGGATAACGGGCCGGGGCTGGATAAAGACCAGCAACAAAAGGTACTGTCGCCTTTTTACACCACCAAAGCGGACGGCATGGGCATGGGTCTATCGATCAGCCGTTCGCTCGTCGAAGCCCATGAGGGCACATTGCATTTCAATAGCGAACCCGGCAAAGGCACTACTTTTTATTTCACCTTACCCATTCATAAGCGTTAACCAATGCTGCCGGGTAAACGCCACCGAAATGCGGTATTTTCCGGCAACAACCTGATGGATACAAAAGGCGGCGTTCGGGTTTCAACATAAACATGCCTGATGGCTATTTGTAACAGTTATCCCGGCGCAAACTGATGAGAGTCCTGCTTATCCCGCTTGGCTTAAAGAAAATCAGCACCGCCTAATTCACTGAAACTAACCGGGGTTTTAACGGCTCGCTATTGATCTCAAAATCCATTTTGATACGTTTTACAGCCGAGTTCATGTCCTTTTTGCTCTTGAAAGGCCCGGCGATAACCTGATAAGCATCGTCTTTTGGAACTTTGCGGGCAGGTATGATCGGCCCCTGATGGTTAAGCATGGTCGCCAGTTGCTGCGCCTTGGTTTCGTCATTAAAACTGGCCACCAAAATGGACCAGTCGCTGTCTTTCAGCTCCTCAACGACAGGTTGGTCATAGAACTGCTCCGGATGTTTCAGTTGCACTGCGCTTGCCGATATTTCCTGAATATCAGGACTTTGCATCAGTATCGGCGTGGGAACACCGTCCGAACGCAGGAGTATGCGCTCGACTTTTTCCCAATCGACCGCTACGCCTTTTTTGGCGCTGACTTCATGCAATTGCTTCAGCACCTGCTTTTTCAGGCCGGCTTTTTCCTTGGCCCATTTCGGCAAGGGCTCATGCGCTTCAAGGTATAACATGTCCTGATGCCATGCCGTCAGATAAGGCTGATGAATGATGCGCACCGGCATGCCGACCGTCGCTTTCTTGAACAACACTTCAATATCTTCCGGGTAAAGCTGCACACAGCCGTGGCTGATCTGCATACCGATACCGTAAGGTTTGTTGGTGCCGTGGATTAAATAGCCGGGAAAACCCAGACGCATCGCATAAAGCCCCAACGGGTTATCAGGCCCTGAGCGGACAACCTTGGGCAAGGTATCGCCTTTTTCGGCATGTTCGCGATGAATGGATTCTGGAACAGTCCAGCTTGGGTTAGCGTCTTTGGCGACAATGCTGGTCTGCCCCATCGGCGTGTTCCATCCCTGACGGCCAATGCCGACCGGGTATGTGTAAACCTTGCTAGGCTGCTTTTTGGGGTAGTGAAACAAGCGCATGTTGGCGAGGTTCAAGACAATCCCTTTATGAGGCGAATCCGGAAGTATAAATTGTAAAGGCAACAACACACGACTGCCCGCCGCAGGCGTCCAAGGGGAAACATTAGAATTGGCTATACTGATATCGTTATAGCCAAGGCCGAAATGCCGGGCTATATCCGGCAGGACGTCATTTTCCCGGGTTTCAATGGCAGCAAGAGAGCCGACCATGTTTTCACCGTCGGGCAGTTCGAATTCGTGGGTAACGATGGCTTCCGGCTGAGGTTCAGGAAGCTCGATGGTTACCGTTTTGTCATCCTCGGGAAAAAGTGACGACAAGGTCTGACAGCCGCTAAGCAGCATTATCCCAAACGCCAAACCGAGTGACAGGGCAGGCTTTTTAATGTTGAACAGATCAATTCTAATGGTTTCTGGGCTGGTCATAAAGATAAGCGCGAATAGAGTTACAAACTCTAAGTATATCGGGAAAAAATTAAAATATACTGCGGCGAACATTAAGAGTTGATTAAATTCGGGACTAAAAAACATTGTACTTACTGACGCCGAATCGCCGACAACCCCCTATCGAAGACCAACCCTTCGCGTTTATCGTAAAAGAATTACTCCTTAACCGGCCGGTCGGAAGTGAGCGCATTCCATCCGATGACAACCCTGTAGACCATTAACAATATCGTGGCAATCAGGATAAAGAGCCCGATACCCAGCTCAAAAGTCAACCCGGCCAAGGCAAAACCGGCCAGAGCGATCCAGGCGGTCTTGATCTGCCAATCAAAATGGGATTCCAAAAAGGTCCCTTTAACTTTATCCCGCTTCATAAAGTTAATCGCCACACCCACCAGCACCGGCAACCCGGCGAATGCAAAAGCCAATACCTGACAAAGATACACGGCCGTTGCCAGCCGCTTTAATGAGTGCAGTCTTTCAATGTCAGTTTGATCAGTCGAGTTTTCATTCATAACTCACCTATTTGTTGATTTATTTATGGCGTCAATCGCAAAAATACGCTTTATTACAGACAAAGCAACCGGCACCCAGCTCATTTTATGCTTTAAATAACCTCAAAGCCCAAGATCGGACAGCCCTGGATCATGGTCGGGCCTCGGCCCCAGCGGCCAATGAAATTTCCGCTCCGCCACGTTAATCGGCAAGTCGTTGATGCTGGCCAGGCGGCGCTGCATCAGGCCGTTTTGGTCAAACTCCCAATTTTCATTGCCGTACGAACGGAACCAGTTGCCCGAGTCATCATGCCACTCATAGGCAAAACGCACCGCAATGCGCGCTTCATGAAAAGCCCATAGCTCTTTTATAAGACGGTAGTCCAATTCTTTAGCCCACTTTTGCTGAAGGAACTGCACAATCTGGTCGCGGCCGGTAAGAAATTGTGCCCGGTTACGCCATTGGCTATCGATGGTGTAAGCCAGCGCAATTTTTTCCGGGTCATGGGTATTCCATGCGTTTTCGGCGGCGCGTACTTTTTGCGCCGCCGTTTCGGCAGTGAATGGCGGCAGCGGTGGACGGGTATTTTCAGTCATGTTCTGATCCTTATTATTTTTTCGAGGGAACATGAAATGTAGTTTCTACAGGTTTTTATTGCAATACAAACTTAAAGCCGATCAACATCAGGATGCAAGCCAGGATCGGCCGCAAAAATCTTTCAGGAATCTTTGCGCTCAGGTGGCTGCCAATCCAGATGCCGGGTATAGAGCCGATCAGCAGGCTGCCCAATAAAACCAGATCCACGTTGCCCAGGCTGAGATGGCCCAGTCCTGCGACCGCCGTCAGCGGAATGGCATGCGCCAGATCCGTACCGACGATTTTCAATGTCGTCATTCTCGGATAAAGAAACAACAGTGCGACAGTACCCAACGCACCGGCACCCACGGACGACAGCGTCACCAGGACGCCCAGCACCGCACCGATCAATACGGTGGCGGGTATTTGCAGATGCTTGAAGCGCCCTGCATTCTCGGGAGTGCTGTGTTCATCATCGATAGGCTTAAGCTTTGCCGCCCGGCTTAACAACACACTGCGTACGATCAGCGAGAAAGCGGTCAGCAGCAGCGCAACACCCAGCGTGAAGGTAATCGCTCCGGCGGTTTCCTTGCCGACGGCCATAAAATGCTTGAGTACATACAAAGTAGCCAAAGCAAAAGGTATGCTGCCCAGCCCCAGCCAGCCGACGATTTTCCAATCGACCGAGCTGTGCTTGTTATGATGTACCCATACCCCGCCGGTTTTAGTGATGGCGGCAAACAAAAGGTCTGTCCCCACCGCGACGGCTGGTTTGAATCCAAACAGGAAAACCAGCAGTGGCGTCATCAGCGAGCCGCCGCCCACGCCGGTCAAACCCACCAACAGTCCTACAGAAAGACCGGAAAAAGCATATGCCCAATTCATAAAAATTAGCCCTTGTTTTAATGCGTCTAAAAAACTGTGCATTATAACAGGCGAGTAGCGCTATTTTTTAAGAGTTGTCCTGCTGTATTTATTTGATAATGAAACCCAGATCAAATCACTGAACTCCAGGCTGTCTATTATTAAGTTTATTCCCAAGCGTTTAAAACGCTTCCCACTCATTCAAACCGGCTGTCGTCAATGACGCTTTAAGCCTGGTCGTCGGCGGGATTTTCCGCCACCGAACTATGCAGCGGGTTTCCCTATCGAAGCCATTCATGGATATGCCTGTCATCATGCGTTAACCGATTGGCTCAGTATCCTGAACGTTAAGAATAAAAACCGGCGGTAGTCATGCGGCTGTAAATAGTTTTATGAAAAATGAGCTGGCCGATCAGGTCTTGATCATTAATAGTGCGTGAGCTTGGCAGAGTTGGAACAAAAAGGATGCGGTCAGCAGGCTGACCGCATAGAGGAGGATAAATAACTCTAATCCCCTTTAGGAGAGGGAGCGCATTCAAGAGTTGCGTGCATTTTAATAACTAAACACAACCTTGAAAATGTGACCAATTGCCGCGCGACAATTTGTCTCTACGAATGGCGCACTAATGGCTGCATATCCTGGTTTGCGCGATGAAAACGGCGCAGCTGCTGAGCTTAAGTAAGCCATGAAGCGCATGGTCGGGTATTTCGCATAAAAATCCGGGCATATCACACAATCCCCGCTCTACTAATGGAACGAATGAAGCTTCACAAGGACTTAAACGACTCTGTTGCGGAGAATGTTTAGTTATCAATTTATTAGATATAACTATCGAATAATATCGCTTTATTAAAAGAAATAATCCCCCTAAGCTATACCCAACCACAAAGAACGGCCGGAAAAAACAGTACGGCATGTTTACCATTTTTTATGTGTACCTCCTCTAAACAAGGATTGTTTTGGTGCGGGTTTCGGCCCGCCTTTTTTTAAACCGAAAGGTACAGATTTTTACAATTAAATCCCTTGCAGCCGGAAGCGAAAAACCCGCCGGTGGCTCAACCTTTATCAAACTGAGGATTAAGTTTATGCCGTTACAAAATCTAGCTGAGTATTTCAATGACCGCTTCGGGCAAGAGCATCGCTCGAGTTTTCGACCTTTTATTTTGGAAGAAGAAACCATCAGCGCGCTATTCGGTCAAATTAAAATAGGCAGTGTTTTTTCGCCGATACGTCTGGCGCTGAGGCCCGCCGAAATCATCGGCCATGCCGCGAAACTCAAGGTCTCCACTCACGAGGTTCAATACCTGTATTCAGATGAAATTGAAAACCTGTTAAGTAACCATCCTCATCAGGCTAACGATTTCGAATCCATCATCAATTTCGACCGTTTATCCCGTACCGTCCATATGCTCAATTATCTGCCGATCACCCATTTACAGGGTTCGTTATTCGTGGAAGTTGATCCGCGCCATATACTGGGCGTTAAACAGGATCATGGCGCCTATTTCGAGGAAGTCATTGCCCAGTGCGGACTGGAAACCAAAAATGTGGTCATCATTATGGCGGTAAACAGCCAATATGCCCGGCATTTTCAAGAGCTGGTGACCGGGCTGGATAATTACCGGCACCGGGGTTATCAAATCGCGCTCAAGTTCGATTACGTCGCCCAGGAAAGTCAATCATTTGATCTGATTACCAAGTTATCCCCGAATTATGTCAGTTTATCGGCAAGGCAACTTGAACAGGTGCGCGACAATACCCTTCTCGAAAAATTAAGCGACTTAAGGGAGCGGGTAACATTAGCAGGCGGCCAGAGTATCCTGCAGCAAATCGATCAAAAAAAGTCCGATCAGCTGGCGCGCAGTACCGGTTTTGACCTGGTGCAGGGCAGTTATTATGAACGATATTCAACACAGGTACTCAGGGCGCAATTATCCGGCATCGAAGTCAGTGCCAGTGGCTAATCCTGTGGCTTTATTGTCGGGACGGTGCCGGTGATTTTTGCATTAACTTAATTGATGCGATGCAACTTCACCGAGCGGCTGCATCAGCCTTAAACTGACACATCTGGAGATTAAGACAATGGCTTATAATGGCGCCAGCCATCCTGACATTGCGAGGAAATTTGATGTGCGAATTATTGGGTATGAGCGCGAACGTCCCGACCGATATCTGCTTCAGTTTTACCGGCCTGATGCAACGCGGCGGGCGCACCGGGCCGCATCGGGACGGCTGGGGCATCACCTTTTACGAAGACAAGGGCTGCCGCACTTTTAAAGATCCCGCGCCGTGCTACGACTCGCCCATCGCCAAACTGGTGCAGGCCTACCCGATTAAAAGCCGCGCCGTTATCGGCCATATCCGCCAGGCCAACCGCGGCCCTGTTGCCTTGGAAAATACCCATCCTTTCACCCGAGAGCAATGGGGCAGTTTTTGGACATTCGCCCATAACGGCCAACTGACCGACTACCAAGCCTTGCAGCAACCCGGCAAGCATCTGCCGGTCGGCGATACTGACAGCGAAACGGCGTTCTGCTGGCTGCTCAACGAGCTGGACCGCAAATATCCCGACAAACCCGCCGACATGCCCGCCATGTTTCGTTACCTGAACAAGCTGTGTCTGCGCTTGCAGCAATTCGGCACCGCCAATATCCTGCTGTCCGACGGCAATTATTTGTTCTGCTTTTGCAGCAGCACCTTGCACTGGATCACCCGGCGCGCGCCTTTCGGACAGGCCCGGCTGATTGATGAAGATGTCGAGATCGATTTCCATCAGGAAACCACGCCCAACGATATCGTCACCGTGATCGCCACGCAGCCGCTAACCGGCAATGAACAGTGGCACAAAATGGAGCCCGGCTCTTATTTGCTGTTTCATAACGGCGAATGCGTTGACGGATATTAATGCCTATTATTCAGCCACGGATTAACGCCGATAAAATTGATCCACAACTGGGGTTTAAGGGATGCCCACAATGGGCATGCATAGAATAAGGAGGTCATCGGGAAGCGCTACAAACCCATAATGGGCATAGAATATTGCCGATTCGGTATCCTTTGCATCTACAAATAAAAATGAGCCGCCGATTAGTCTGGAAGCAGTTTTAGCTTTCGTCATGGCATCAAGCAATAAACGTTCGCCATGACCTTTTTTCTGTTCTTTGAGGGATACAGCTAAACGGACAAGCGTTATTGCAGGCACATTTAACGGTAGTGCTTTTTGCATGTTTTTCGGCAAAACTTCTCTCTGTACCAATCCCCGCATAGCAAGTGCATAATAACCGATAATAACGTCAGGCGATTGTTCGTCCGCCAATACATGAGTGGAGGAACATTGATTTTTTTCCTGGTGTTGTCGCGCAGTATTTTTCAGCCAGTCATCAAGATTTTCGTTAGCACATTTAAAACCTTTCACGTCATGTGATCGATCCAGACTCCGTATTAAGAAACCCACTTTCTACCTCGTTTTTATAACGCTCAGCCGCCTTTGCCAAAACACTGTTCGGAGCTGTTGGCTGCTGGAGCATTGTGAATAACATGGCAGCATCTTTACGGGTCAAGCTGATTATCGTTTCGCGTTCAATAAGCTGCTCAGCCCTTTCCAGCGCTGCTTGAACCACAAATTGATTCAGCGTCGCCCCCGTTAAATCGGCTGCTTCCTGAAGTTTCTCTTGTATTGACAGAGAAACCCTTGCCGTAATACGGCCTCGTTCGATTGTTTTTTGCTGCATTTTTAATACCTTGAGTATTATTTCATCACGACATCTGTTTTAAGTAGCTGTGCCTTGTCTTGTCTTTTTCAAGATTCGATCCCGATGTCGTCTCTATGTTTAGTGGCTGAGGTGATCATTTATTACTCTTCTTTAGCATTCCCCTTCTTGCTTTATAAAAATTTATTATAACTTTATGGTGCCATAATGACACCGAATTTTCCATGAGTTCATCTATAACTTTAAAAATTTCAGGATGAATGCTTACAAGTGAAAATCCCTGCCCGTCAAAACTTCCCTGACATAACCGGCCTTGATGACAAAATCGCCGAACCGCTGCCCCGGCTCCCGCTCACGGGCATAGCGTTGCAAAATCGGGGTAAGTTCGGCAAGAATCTGTTCCTCGTTGATATTCTCGCGGTACAGTTTGTTCAGGCGCTGGCCGTAAAAACCTGCGCCCAGATACAGATTGTACTTGCCCGGCGCTTTGCCGATAAAGCCGATTTCTCCGAGCACCGAGCGCGCACAGCCGTTCGGGCAGCCGGTCATGCGGATCAGGATCGGGTCGTCGGCAAGCCCGGCCTGTTTGACGATCTTATCCAGTTTCTCAAGCAGCGACGGAAAATAGCGTTCGCTTTCCGCCATGGCCAGACCGCAGGTCGGTAAAGCCACGCAGGCCATCGAGTTCAGGCGCAGCCCAGTCTGGTCACCACAGCTCAGCTGATATTTTTCCAGCAGCTCATCAATGACCGGTTTGCGTTTGCTGCTGACCTGCCCGATCATCAAATTCTGGTTGGCGGTGAGTCTGAAATCGCCGTCATGCACTTTGGCGATTTCACGCAGCCCGGTCATCATCGGCTGAATCTCGGTGTCGAATATGCGGCCGTTCCGGATAAACAAGGTGTAATGCCAGGTATCGTTAGCGCCTTCGACCCAGCCGTAACGGTCGCCGGAATGTTCGAAAACAAAAGGCCGGGGCGGCTCCAGGCTCCAGCCCAGGCGCTGGTTCAGTTCGAACTTTAGCCAGTCGATGCCCCGGTCCTCGATGGTGTATTTAAAGCGGGCGTGTTTGCGATGGCTTCGATCGCCGAAATCGCGCTGAATCGTGACGATTTCCTCGGCGACTTGCAGAGCCTTGTTTTTCGGGCAATAGCCGATCACATCGGCCAGGCGCGGATAGGTGTCCGGCTCGCCGTGGGTCATGCTCAAGCCGCCGCCGGCGCTGACGTTAAACCCTGACAAATGATCAGCCTCGGCGATGGCGATAAAGCCGAGATCGTTGGCAAAAATATCGACATCGTTGCTCGGCGGGATCGCGACCGCTATCTTGAACTTGCGCGGCAGGTAGCGCTTGCCGTAGATCGGTTCTTCGTCCTGACGGCTTGAGGACAGCAGTTCCTCGTCCAGCCAGATTTCATGGTAAGCCGTGGTCCGGGGCGTCAAATGCTCGCTGATACGGCGCGCATATTCGTAGACTTCCGCATGCAGCCGCGATTGCTGCGGATTGGGATTGCACATGACGTTGCGGTTGACGTCGCCGCAGGCGGCAATGGTATCCAGCAAGGCGGCGTTGATTTCGGCAATGGTCTTTTTCAGGTTGCGCTTGACGATGCCGTGCAGCTGGACAGTCTGCCTTGACGTCAGCCGTATGCTGTTATTGCACCAGGTGTTGGCGATGCGGTCCACTTCCAGCCATTGCGTCGGCGTACAGATTCCGCCAGGCATGCGAATGCGCGCCATGAACTGGTAGCGAGGCTCCAGTTTCTGCCTGCGGCGCTCGTCGCGCAAGTCGCGGTCGTCCTGCTGATAAAGGCCATGATATTTACATAGCTGGGTGTCGTCCTCGGCCAGCGCCCCGGTCAGCGGATCTTGCAGGCTCTTGCTTAAAGTGCCGCGAAGATAATTGCTTTTGTCCTTGATCCGCTCGACGTCAGCCTGTTTTGCCAATTGTTCCGGAGTGATATCGGTCATCGTTTAAACCTCATTTAATACCCAAGTATCTGTCGGGATGCAGACCTTCCAGGTTTTTACAACCTGGAAGGTCTAAATCGCGGCTGGGACGGTTTCGCTGTTCTCGACGCGATTCTACCGTTTTCCCCATCCGTGAGATCGTACCTCCTGCATGACCCACAGGGATGTGGTGGCCGCGATTGCTCCATACAGTCGCATCTTCGTGGAAACAGGAAGCTAGAGCTTCCAATACTGAATTCCCAAGCAGGAGCTTGGGAACTAGCGGTCTTCGTGTTCTTCGTGTCTTCGTGGTGAAGCTTTTTAAGCTTTCAGCCAAGTTCTTGATTAATGAATCTCTTTCAATACACATCCCGCTGGTAGCGTTTTGTCTTTTGCAGGTTCGCAACGTAGTCTTCCGCATTATCGGTACCGGTTTCAGCCGCGACAATGTTCAGCAGTTGCTGATGCACGTCGTTCGCCATGCACTTTGCGTCTCCGCAGACGTAAAGATGGGCGCCTTCCTGCAACCAGGCGTACAGTTCCTTGCCGTGTTCGGCCATTCGATGCTGGACATAGACTTTTTGGTCCTGATCGCGGGAGAACGCGACCTCCATGCGCGTCAATACTCCATTTTTGAGATAACGCAGCCATTCGGCCTGATACAGAAAATCGGTCTCGAAATGCTGGTCACCGAAAAACAACCAGTTTTTACCCGGCGCACCGACCGCTTCACGCTCTTCGATAAAGGCGCGAAACGGCGCGATGCCGGTGCCGGGGCCGATCATGATAATCGGCGTGTCCCGGTCGGCCGGCAGCTTGAAGTTGTTGTTGTGGTCGATAAAAATGGGGATGGCTGCATTCTCGTCTATGCGCTCGGCCAGAAATGTCGAACCGACCCCTTTGCGCTCCCGGCCATGCGATCGGTAACGCACCGCTGCCACGGTGATATGCACCTCGTCGGGATGCTGTTTCAGGCTGGAAGCAATCGAATACAAACGGGGCGGCTGTTTGCGCAGACAATCGACAAATGCCTGCGGCGACAGATCCCCGGCCGGGAAATCGATGATCAGGTCAATAATTTCACGGCCATACAGATAGTCGTTCAGTTTTTGCTTGTCGCGCTGCAACTCATCCAGCTTCAGGTTATTGGTCAATAAGGCGTATTTTTTTAGCACCGGCCGGGTAATGGCGGTGATTTCGTAATGCTGGAACAGCGCGTCGTAAAGAAAGCCTTCCTTGCCGTCATCGCGCACGACCCACTCCGTACCGTCCAGGCGCAGCGCCTGCAACAAGTCATCGATCACGTCCGATGCATTGGCTGGGTAAACGCCGAGCACATCACCCGGCTCGTAAGTCAGGCCGGAGCCTTCCAGCGACAATTCCAGGTGATGGATTTCCTTCAACGAGCCCCGGCCATTGAGAACGATGTTTTCCAGCAACAGCGCAGGAAACGGTTGCTTACGCGAGTACACGGAAGCGCTTGTCATTGATAGCGGCACGGATTCTGCCGTTTGGGCACCGGCTTCCAGCCGCATGGCCAGTTCAGCCAGCACCGACTCCATCCACGCTTCGGCGCTGGACTCGTAATCCACATCGCAATCAACCCTGGGATGCATCCGCATTGCCCCCAACTCTTCCAAACGGCGGTCAAAATCGATGCCGGTTTGGCAGAAAAACTCATAACCGGAATCGCCCAGGCCCAGCACCGCAAAGTGCATTTGCCTCAGTGACGGAGCGCGCTTGCTGAATAAATACTCGACCAATTCCTTGGCATTGTCGGGCGGCTCGCCCTCGCCGTAAGTGCTGACGATGACCAGCAGGTTTTTCTCGGCCTTCAATTGCTGGGGCTTGTAATCGCCCATTTTTTTGATGATTGTTTTTAAGCCGCGGCCGACGGCGAGCCTGTGCAGCTGCTCAGCCAGCGCTTCACTATTGCCAGTCTGCGAACCGACCAGAATGGTAATCTCGGCAATTTCGGCGAGGCTTGGGACGGCCGGCAAATCATTTAAAACCCGCCCTGTCAAATACCCGCCAACCCAGGCAGCCTGCTCCGGTGATAACGTCGAAAGAAACTGTTGGAGCAGATGATATTGATCGTCGTTTAACGGCGTACGAGTGCGTTCAGGTAATAATATCTGCATGTAAATCCCCGTTCTTGGGATGAGAAATAACGCGATATTGGCGGCTTTGCTTATCAGGTTACGCCAAGCTGTCCGGCCCGGCAATACCGGTCATTACGTAGATTTCGGCCCAAAAACCGGCAAGCTGATTTGAACGATTGGACATCTGCAATTTTTGCTAGACAAGCGCTGTACTTACAGACTGAAAAAATTATTTACCACAGAGAACACGAAGGACACGAAGAATATAATTCTGTTAATTCATGATATTAAAAACTTCGTGTTCTCTGTGTCCTTCGTGGTGAATTGCTTTGATTTGTTCTAACACGATACTTTCGCATCTCGTACCGGGACAATCGACATTAAGCTGTACTTAAAAAACCGCGCTAAATTATGTTACGCTCTTCTACAAGGCATATAAGCCGCAAGATTTTTTATTAACGCGTTTCCGTTCCACTTACCAGGAGTCAAACCATGCTAATCGGCCTACCTAAAGAAATTAAGGACAACGAAAATCGAGTCGGCCTGACGCCAGGCTCAGTCAGGGCGTTAACGCGCCGGGGTCATCAGGTGCTGGTGCAGAGCGGCGCCGGGGAAGGCGGCTCGCTTACGGACGAGGAATACCGTTCGGCCGGCGCCCAGATCGTTCCCAACGCAGAAGATGCCTGGGCGGCAGACATGGTGGTCAAAGTCAAAGAGCCGATAGCCTCGGAATATCCCTACCTGCGCCAGGACTTGCTGCTGTTCACCTACCTGCATCTGGCCTCCGATAAACCGCTGACCGACGCCTTGCTTGCCAGCGGCACCACCGGCATCGCTTACGAGACCGTCCAGACCGAAGACGGCAGTCTGCCTTTACTGATGCCGATGAGTGAAGTGGCCGGCCGCATGGCAACCCAGGCCGGCGCCACCTACCTGCAAAAATCGCACGGCGGCCGCGGCATACTGATCGGCGGCGTGCCGGGCGTCGCCCCCGCCAATGTCATCATTCTCGGCGGCGGCATCGTCGGCACCAACGCCGCGCGGGTGGCCGTCGGCCTAGGTGCGCAGGTCACCGTGCTGGACATCAGCCACGCCCGCCTGAAATATCTGGACGACATTTACCGCGGCCAACTGCAAACCCGCATCAGCAACGAATCGACCATCGAAGAAGCCATCGAAACCGCCGATCTGGTCATCGGCGCGATTTTAATCCACGGCGGGCGAGCGCCTTGGCTGATTACCCGCGACATGCTGCCGACCATGCGCAAAGGCTCGGTGATCGTTGACGTGGCCGTCGATCAGGGCGGCTGCGTGGAGACCACGCGCCCGACGACACACAGCCACCCGACTTACGTCGTCGACGACGTCGTGCATTACTGCGTTGCCAATATGCCGGGAGCTGTGCCGCGCACCAGCACCTTCGCGCTGAACAACCAGACCGCCAAGTACGCCCTGCAACTCGCCAACGAAGGCCTGGACGCCGTGCGCAAGGATAAAGCGCTGCAATACGGGCTCAACACCTATCGCGGAGCCGTGACGTATCCCGCCGTCGCGGAAGCATTCGGCATGAAGCATATCGATCCGGTGCAGGCATTGGGCAATTCTTGAGAATGAACAGGGAACCCTAGATAGCCGAAACGGACCATTCGCTGGTTCCTAATCTCCTTATTGGGAATCCAAGTGAGGGTCAGATTAGATCACAGCGAGTCATGGGTAGGATACACATCGCGTACCTTTTTGGTATTTTAATGGAGGAAGGGTCTGAAAATGGTACGCGATGTGTATCCTACCCACCTTTGAACTTGATCTAGCAGTTTCAAGCATTCGTTTCGATTGAATTGGCGCTGACTGTTTCAATTCGATCATAGAAGACGATCAATAATTTCAGAATAATGACGGATATGCTCCAAAAACTTGTCATTAAGTATCTAATTAACAACGCTTTTAGCGCCCTTTGAATTTGCCTGTTAAATAATCTGGCAATTCATGAACATATATTTAAAGCAACTTTGAGATTATAATTCGCCTACTTTAACCGGAAATTTGACTATGGCCGCAGCAAAAATCAACACTGATATGCTGATATGGGCGCGTGAACGCTCCGGTATTGCTGCGCCTGAATTTGCCCATAAATGTGGCGTCAGTGAAGAAATACTCAATGGATGGGAATCCGGTCAACGCCCTATGACCTTTAATCAGGCAATACGGTATGCAGAAAAAGCGCATATACCATTTGGATATTTGTTCCTTTCTCAGCCCCCGGTAGATAATTTGCCTATTCCGGATCTAAGAACCATTGATGGTCAGAGTTGCCATAAACCTAGCACAGAGTTACTTGATGTAATCAAACTCATGCTGCTGCGTCAGGAATGGTACAAAGAGTATTTAAAATTGCAACTCGCTGGACCCAATCCCATTGTTGGCCGGTTTTCTGCGAAGGATGGGGTTATGGCAATCGTCCAGAATATGCGAGCCGAATTGGGCGTTGGTGAACATCCAGACCGAGGCAAATGGGAAGATTATTATCGTGATCTAGTAAACAAAATTGAAGCCTTGGGCATTTTGGTTATGCGTCAAAGCAACTTAGGCCACTATACCAGGCCATTGCGAGTTGAAGAGTTCCGTGGTTTTGCAATTGCAGACGACTATGCTCCCATTATTTTTGTAAACCATGCGGATGTTTTGGGTGCTCGGCTTTTTACGCTGATTCATGAGCTTTGTCATATTTGGATTGGACAATCTGGTATTTCTGATGGCAGTACTAAAACACAGCGGGAAGACGAAATTCTCTGTAATGCCGTAGCTGCCGAGTTTTTGGTGCCCACTGACGAATTTAAGTCTTTATGGAATAGGGAACTTGACAGCTGGCAAACTAATTTACCTCCTCTGGAAACGCATTTTCATGTAAGTACATGGACCTTAGTACGGAGAGCGCTCACTTTGAACTTAATCACCCAAGATGAATACCACCGTTATATTGCAGCTCGGCAGGCGGCATATAAGCATAAAGAATCTAGCAGTGGCCCTACCTATTACCAGACCAAAAAAGCACAAATTAGTAATCTGTTTTCCCGTGCAGTTGTGAATGAAGCTTTGAACGGTCAATTATTATTGCGTGAAGCGAGTCAACTTTTGGGTGGTATTAAACCAAGCAAAATAGTTAATTTTGCTAAGGAGCTGGGCGTTTGAAATATTTGCTAGACTCAAATACTTACATACAAGCAAAGAATTTCTATTACGGGATGGATATATGCCCGGCCTACTGGGATTGGTTAGATCAGCAATTTGAGCAGGGAGTTGTGGCCAGTGTTGAGATGATTGGCAAAGAGCTCAAGGATGGTAATGATGAACTGGCTGAATGGGTAAAGGCGCGGCCTGAGCACTTCATTAATAATGATGATACTGAAACACAATCTGTCTTTACGGAAATAGTGCGAGCTGTCGTTACTGGCGACTATAATTTAGGAAATCGCGATAACTTTTTGGCTAAAGCCGACCCTTGGATCATTGCCAAGGCCAAAACGATAGGTGCCACAGTAGTTACCCATGAAGCTTTGGTAGCACTAAATACCAAGAAAGTTAAAGTACCGAATATTTGTCAGCAATTCGATGTGCCTTGCCTAAATACTTTCCAATTTCTGAGGGAGTTAAATGCTCGTTTTGTATTGGGCAGTTAGAAGATGATGAACTGAAAGATTTCGGTGAGATCAAATTCATCGTATTCAGAATAAGTTAATGATTTTTTTGCTAAAAAAGGTCGACTGATCTCTTCGAAGTAGCTTTCGCCCCTTTTTCAGTTTAAATTCAGTCCAGCCAAGCGAGGTTGCACCTCTTTCAGCAAATCATCATGACCTTTGATTTCTTGTTAGCGATGCAACTGAAGGCAAGAAGCCTAGCAAGTGAATAAATAGTTTATATACATCATCCATCCATGATTGACTCACTCTAAGCAATAAACTCGGTAAATTTCTTTCAAATATTACCTATATATCTTCTCGCATCGGGTGATATACGACTTCTTTCTTATCTTATAATAACTGTCTGTTATACGGTCATAACCAGCCATCAAGCAACTGTGGTAAAAGGCCGATTTGAGTCGTTGGACTAAACCGCTCACGCGGTATTGACGCTGCGATCATAAGCCCGAGGTGGTTGAAAGAGTGTGACTGTTTCCTAATGTTAAGGAATGAGGCAATCCGCCTTGTTTCAAGATAGGAGCAGTGTCATG